>Ga0208297_1000417_pt1 | contig 89981 bp, 81 predicted proteins | sample LMS_cellobiose_e_FD_187367 | JGI IMG/M metagenome (GOLD analysis project Ga0208297, IMG submission 187367) | Rumen-fistulated moose microbial communities from Alaska, USA - LMS_cellobiose_enrichment (SPAdes) (version 2) | ecosystem: Host-associated > Mammals > Digestive system > Stomach > Rumen... | reverse complement strand
CCGAGGACAGTATGATGGAACAGCTCACGTTGAAAGAGTATATAGACCCGTTTACGGGTAGCAAGAACCACAAGGCATAGAAAAAGGCCGCTTCAGCGGCGGCCTGAGAAAATGATGCGGCTGGCGATTTTTTCAAAGTCCGAGTAGGACTTGCCGGTAATATGCCCTTATAGGGCTGGTGCATACCACCGGCTCAGCCGGTGGTTTTGATTTTGCCCGCCTCCGGGCGCGATTACTCGCCCGCACACGGCGGACGTCGCTCAGTCGTGTACTCGCGAGTTCCCTTTTTGGCGAGTTTTTCCAAAGCGCAGCGCAGGAGTTCGGGATTGCCGGAAAGTCCGACGCCGAGGATGGCAATATGTTTATAGTTCGGCGTTTCCGCGAGGTACTCCGGGAGCCGGCGCGTGCTCATGCCGCGGATGTCCGCGTGTTTGAAGCGGCGCAGCGCGATTGCCGCCGCGCAGGCGTAATCCGGCCAGCCCCAGCCCGTGATGATCAATGTGTCGTACATAGCGGCCTCCAAAAAATTACCGGTTTGTGTTCATTTATTAATCTATATCGCGGCAGAGCAATAGTCAAACCGGCGAATGAAATTTTCCGGAATCCCGAGTTTGCCGATTATCGTCGCGCAGGCAATCGCGTCCTCCAGCGCATCGTGGTGGTGGAATTTGTGCCCGAAGTGAGCCGCCACCGCGTCGAGCGAATGGCTTTCGAGATCCGGCAGAAGTTCGCGTAAACTCCTCCGCGCCGGTAGTGTCCGAAGTTTTGCGCACATTTGGTTCTGACGGATCAGAGTTCCACGCGCGTTGGCGAGCCGAAACAAACCGACCGGCAAAATGGTTGTGCAAACTGCGGCACCCCTTGAGGCGCGCGGAACGGTTTTTTTGAAAAAACTCGAAATTTTCATTGACAACACGCGAGTTGCGTGTTATTGTAGCAGCGGTTTCGGAAATTGACGAACCTTCCGCTTGGTCAAGAGGAATACGATGCTTGCTCCGTCGAAACAACCGGTACGCCGAAACTCCGCCGGCGGCGATCGCCTTGCCGCTTCGCCGGCGGGAACGTCTTATAGTTATATCTCCAATGCACTGAACCAATATACCGCCGTCAATGCCGAGCAACCCACCTACGATGCCGACGGCAATATGCTGACCCGCGACGGCTGGACGCAGGTCTGGAACGGCGAGAACCGTCTGATCGAGACCAGCAAGGGCAACGTAAAACTTCAGTTCACTTACGACTACATGGGGCGCAGGGTAGAGAAGAAGGTGTACTCGGGAACTACGCTTGCTCATCACACCCGCTTCGTCTACGATGGATATAAGCTCGCAGAGGAGTTGAACCCCCTAAGCAACAATGCTGTTTAAGCATGGTTTTAGGATAGACAAGCCAGACACGCGCAAACCATTTGCTCACAAACATTTTTGGAGGTTTAACAGTGACTGACATTAAAACTATAGCCGAGTGCGAGGCTTCCAGAATGAAGGAAGTCACATACAATGATTTATTGGCACTGCCATCATGCATGAGTTGGGAAATAAAAAATAACTCAACGCATTTTATTGTCGAAATGCAACTTGATCGCAAATTAAAAGATATCATCAGAGTAATGCTTGAAGTATCTTTTCCATGCAACCATCATGGATCCTATTCAGGGTTCTCGATATACTGGGGTAAAAATTCGCATGACGAGTTAATTGAATCTAATGATATGATTTTTTAACCAGAATGAAACTCTGCCCCGTCCTTTTTGTCTTCCTTGATCTTTAAATGATCCCGTTCCGCAGCAGATTTGTTGACTGTGCACAGTCCGGTAAAAATTGCCGTCAGAACCCAATGTGCAGGTCATTTCCGGCGTCCGCTGAACTGCTAGTTCTGCTCCCGTTTGAATGCCTTCAGCAAGGCAGACGGCATCCGTCGCGGACCGCGAACCGCGTTTACTCCATACTTTCCCAATGCTTTCAATGGAAATTTCTCCGGCGGAAAACGGCGTTCCAGACGGATCTTCATCACATGATCCATTCTGACGTTTTGATCCCGGTACGCGTAGGGGATATCCGTTTCCAGCACGCGGCACTGATAGGAGATCGCGGATATCGGCGCGGCAACGTAGAGATACACGGTGTCTCCCGCGCGGATGGCGGTGCTCTGCTTCCAGAGAATGGTCTTGGCCTTTTTGAATGCGGCTTCAAGATCGAAGTATTTCGGATTGGCCGGGACCAGCCACGCGGACGAACCGGACTTTATCTCTCCAGCGAGAAGCGTTCGCGCCGCTTCCAGTTCGGAAAGAATCTCCTCATCCGTCACGCAGTCATCCAGCAGAATCGTCACCCAGGCGGCGCGGTTCATGTGGTAAGCGGGGAGAAAGCCTTTTCTGCCGAGCAGGAGAGGAACACGGTTTTTTCCGGCCCGCACGACCAGAACGTCGCGCCGGATTCCGGGACAGCCGATGTGTTTGCCGTCGATATTCATGGTCAGGGCATACCATTTGCGGTTGTTTTTCTTACGGAATACCACATGACCCCGATACCGTCCGTTCCACGGGTCATCCTGTGTGTCGCCGTAACGATGCCGCAGAATTGCAGCCAGCCGCTCCGCCTGATCACTGGGGAAAAGACGCTTCACAAAACATTTGTCCCTGACTTCGGTCAGCCACGCACAGCAGGCGTCCCGCACATGCTCGACAAAGTCGCCGGTCGCGCTGTCGACATGGATCAGCGCATACTCCTCGCCGCTCGAATCGCAGAGCGTAAGATGCAGCCGTCCCTGCGGAGAAATTCGCATCGTCGCGTTGAAGTGTCCGAAAAGGATCTCTCCGTGCAGCACCCAGTCCTCGTCTTCGCGGACGAAGCCTGCGGCGGCAAGCAGGTTGGCGTCAGGGGAATATCCTCCAAAGATGTCGGCAATAAAGCTCATTCCTTGTGTCCTCCGATCTGTTCGTTCCGCTCCTTCGTTGTCGCGCCGTCGAGCAGATTCATTCCCTTGAGGATGGCGTTCTTCCCCATGCGTTTTTTGATGTCGAGAACCGCTTTCTGCAGGCGGTGTTCCCGGCTCTTTTCCTGTTCCTCAGCTTCTCTCCGCTTCGCCAGCGCGCTGTAGTCGGTAAAGAGCTTCGGCTGACCGTCATCTACTTTCCGCGGCACTTGGTCTTCCGGCGTAGTGCGTCTAGCCCTCAGGCTGGGCTGTTTTTAATCAAATGATCGGTGTAAAACGCCTTGGATTAATATAGCCGTTGTTTCCTGACTTGCAAGTGCCGAAGTAGACTTCATCCGGCGTTTGGTACTGAAGCGCCGAGTGGAGTCGTTGCGCATTGTAGAAGTTCGCGTAATGCTGAACTCCGAAGCGCAGTTGCGGCAGGCTGACATATTCCTTGATTTTGATATCCTCGTACTTCAGCGCCCACCAGAAGCGCTCCATCTTGGCGTTGTCCCGGCAGCGTCCGCGTCCATCGCTACACCGCTGTACTTCCGCCATGTGAATCAAAGCAAGATTACGACCGCCAAGGCGCAGGTGCAGTTGTTTGAACAGGCGGTGCTGGATTTCCGCCTCGGCACCGGCAAGCTGCCGACGTAAAGCCAAGGGCTGGAAATCTTGGTCCCCAAGGACGCTTTCGCTCCGCACCCGCGACTTGGGCAAAAAAACGCCGGCGGATTTTTCCGGGAGCGTGTCGGCTGCCGACCTCACCGTCGTGACGGCGCGGCGCCTGCCGCAACTCCGTCGGCGACTTTATTCGTATGCGGCAGCGGGGGCGCGTCAGCGGTTGAGCCGGATGAACTTGGCGACCTGACGCCAGTCGTAGGGGGTCACGTCGTGGATCCCGGTACGGACGTAGTAGCCGACGCCCCGCCGCAGGATCGGCACGTTGACGGCGGGGAACGCGGTCCCCTCCTCAATGCCGGGGATGCCGAAGAGCCGGTAGATCTCGCCCGCCGCCACCGCCGCGCGGAACTCGTTGGGCGGATACGCCCAGAGGTCCTCCGCCGCGCTCGCCACCAGCACCGGGCGCGGCGCTGAGAGCGACACGAGGAAGTGCTGATCCCACGGCAGCGACTTTTCGCGGTCGATGTACTTGTCCAGTTCCGGCACGAACCAGTAGGGGAAGCGGGTGATGATCTTGCGCAGCGTCTCGCCCTCCTTGTCGCGCGAGATGGCGGCGCCGCCGCACCCGGAGCAGTTGCTGACGACTCCGGCGGCGCGCGGGTCGTTCGCCGCCGCCCACAGCGCGGTCTTGCCGAGGCGCGAGTGTCCGTGGAACCAAATTTTGCCCGGATCGACCTCGGGGAGCGTCAGCAGAAAGTCGCAGAGCGTCCGATAGCCGAACGCCCACGCGGAGAGCGCGGTGCAATGGCGGTCGTTCCAGTCCACGTCGCCGAAGAGTCTGAACACGCTGTTCCGGCGCGACTCGGGCGCGTTGTCGTCGAAGTAGAAGTCGTTGCGCGCGGCGGTGGCGAGCAGGATCCCCGCGTTCATCAGCTGGCGGATCGGCCACCTGCCGGGCTGGGTGTGGTGCGGGGCGTCGAGGGGGAGCACGTCGTCTTCCTCGGCGGCTCCGGCGTTGCCCTGAAAGTTCAGCGCGGCGACGGCGGCGAGGAGCGGTTTTTCCGTATCCTCGGGCGAATAGACGAGCACGTCGCAGGAATGGGTCTTCCCCGCGTTGGCGAGGGTGAGGCGGAACTCCCGCCGCCGGGCGGTGCCGCCGACGAGTCCGCGCCGCTCCCGCAGGAGTTCGACCGTCATCGCGGCGGGGCGCGGCGGGATCGCGCCGTACATGTTGTCCGCGAGCATTTCGAGGATCTTCGGCCGCGCGGTGTTGAACCAGTCGTAAGCGGTTTCGACCTTGAATTTGCGGCAGATCGACGGCAGCGGAGACGGTTTGGACTTCGGCATGCGGAGTATCCTCCCTTATTCCATGAAGAGGTTGCGGTTGGCGAAGACGGGTTCGCTGGTCACGTTGATGCCGAGGCGGCGCAGACCGCTTTCGTCGCTGCCGCCGGGCATGTGGCTCAGGTGCATTTCGCAGCCCGAGAGTTCGCCGAGTTTGCTCAGCGCGAGGTCGGCGGCGGGGTTGCTCGGACCGCTGACGCTCAACGCGGTGAGCGTTTCGGTCAGCCCCAGACTGATCTGGCGGTTTTTGAAGACGTCGTGCTTGAGGCGCGACAGCGAGTCGATCACCTGCGGCGACAGCAGTTTGAGGTCGTCGGGCAGCCCGGCGAGGTGTTTGATCGCGTTGATGATGCAGGAACTCGCGGCGTGGAGCAGCGGCGAATTGTGGCCGATGATGATCGTGCCGTCGTGCAGTTCCAGCGCCGCGCCGCAGAAGATGCCGTCGTTGCCCTTGCCGGGGGACTTTTCCGCCTCCTGCGCCGCCTGCCGGGCGGGGGCGACGACCTTGCGGTCGAGTTCGTCGACGCCGAGTTCGTCCATCAGCAGTTTCACGCGGTCGGGGACGGATTTTTCGCTCAAGCCCTGCGCGTGGTTGCACAACTCCTTGAAGTAGCGGCGGATGATCTCCTGCGTCGCGGCGCGGCGCACCACCGCGTCGTCGCTGATCGCGAAGCCCACGCGGTTGACGCCCATGTCGGTCGGCGAGACGTAAAGCTGTTCGGGCGGCATGATCCGGGCGCAGATGCGGCGCACCACCGGGAAGATCTCGACGTCGCGGTTGTAGTTGATCGCCACCTCCTGCCGGGCCTCCAGATGGAACGGATCGACCATGTTCACGTCGCCGAGGTCGGCGGTGGCGGCTTCGTAGGCGAGGTTCACGGGATGCTTGAGCGGCAGGTTCCAGACCGGGAAGGTCTCGAACTTGGCGTACCCGGCGCGGATCCCGCGCTGGAACTCGTGGTAGACCTGCGACAGGCAGGTGCCCATCTTGCCGGAGTTGGGTCCCGGCCCCGTGACGACGACGATCGGCCGTTCGGTCTCGATATAGGCGTTGGCGCCGTAGCCGGCGGGACCGGCGATGGTGTCGACGTCGGTCGGATATCCGGCGATCGGGCGGTGGGTGTAGACGTTGATGCCGCGGCGGGAGAGGCGGTTCAGGAACACCTGCACGGCGGGCTGGTCGCAGTATCGGGTGACGACGACGGCGCGGACGTTGAGTCCCCATTCGCGCAGATCGTCGATGGTGCGCATGGTGTCGACGTCGTAGGAGACGCCGAAATCGGCGCGGATCTTCTTTTCCTCGATGGCTCCGGCGTAGATGCAGATGATGATGTCGACCTTGTCCTTGAGGCGCTGGAGGAGTTTGATCTTGGCGTCGGGGTCGAAGCCGGGGAGCACGCGCGCGGCGTGGTAGTCGCAGATGAGTTTGCCCCCGAACTCGAGATAGAGTTTATCGCCGAAGTGGCTGGCGCGTTCGAGGATGGCCTCCGATTGTTCGCGCAGATATTTTTCGCTGTCAAACCCCTTTTCCATGGTACGTTCCCCCTGCCGCCCGCTGCCGGCGCGATTTGTTCGAATTTTTGTTAATATACCCGCGCGCGGGCGCTAAAACAAGCGCACTTTCGGCGTTTCGACGGGGCAAAAAACGCAACCGGCTTGTAATAAAACGATTTAACGATTATATTAATAAGTTAAAAATTCCCGAACTTATTCCAATACGGACTACGGAGATATTATGATAATCACCACCGTTGCATATCCGCGGGCGGCGCTGATCGGCAACCCCTCCGACGGCTACCACGGCAAGACGATCGCGTTCGTGTTCAGCAACTACCGGGCGCGGGTGCAGCTCTACGAGTCGCCCGAACTGGAGATCCTGCCGTCGCGCCGGGATTACTGCCGCTTCGCGAGCCTCGACGCGATGTGCGAAGATATCGGGATGTACGGCTACTACGGCGGCATCCGGCTGCTCAAGGGGGCGGGCAAGAAGTTCAACGAATACTGCCGCACCAACCAGCTGGAGATCCCGAAGCGCAACTTCACGATCCGCTACGACAGCGACATCCCGAACCGGCTGGGGCTGGCGGGGTCGAGCGCGATCATCACGGCGACGATGCGGGCGATGTGCCGCTTCTACCATGTGGAGATCCCGCGCGAGGAACTGGCAAACCTCGTGCTCGCCACCGAGCGCGACGAACTCGGCATCCCCGCCGGGTTGCAGGACCGCGTGGCGCAGGCGTACAACGTGCCGGTCTACATGGACTTCGACGCCAAATTCATGCGCGAGCACGGCTACGGCCGCTATCAGGAGATCGACATCCCCGACGACCTGCGGCTCTTCGTCGCGTACCGCACCGATCTGGCGGAGGGCTCCGAGGTGCTGCACAGCCGTCTGCGCGAGGACTTCGAGGCGGGCAAGCCCGAGGTCGTGGCCGCGATGCGCGAGTGGGCGGATCTGACCGAACGGGTCCGCTCCGCGCTGGACCGGCGCGACTACGGCGCGATCCCCTCGCTGCTCGACCGCAACTTCGATCTGCGCTGCGAAGTCTGCGCCGGGGCGGTGAGCGCCAAGAACCGCAACATGGTCGAACTCGCGCGCTCGGTGGGGGCGTCGGCGAAGTTCACCGGCTCCGGCGGGGCGATCATCGGGACCTATCGGGACAACGTGATGTTCAAGCGGCTCGCGCAGCTGCTCAAGGAGCACGACATCGAGGTCATCAAGCCCCGCATCGTGCGTTCGGGAGGTCAGGCATGACGGCGCGCCAGGTCCGCAAGGCGGTGATCCCCGCCGCCGGGTTCGGCACCCGCTTTCTGCCGTTTACCAAGAGCGTGCCGAAGGAGTTGATCCCGGTGGTGGACAAGCCGGTGATCCAGTACGTCGTCGAGGAGGCGGCGGAGTCGGGCATCGAGGAGATCCTGATCATCCTGAGCGCGGGCAAGGAGGCGATCCGCCACCACTTTTCCCCCGCGCCCGAGCTGGAGCGGCGGCTGGAGGAGACGGGGAAGACGCGGCTGCTCGACGAACTGCGTTCGATCGGCGGCGGCGTCCGGATCAGTTACGTTTACCAGCATGAACTCAACGGGCTGGGCGGCGCGGTGCTGCTCGCCAAAGAGTTTGTCGGCGACGAGTTCTTCGCGGTGCTGCTGGGCGACACCGTGATGACGAGTGCGACCGCCCGTCCGGTGACGGGGCAGCTGATCGACGCGCACGAGCGCTTCGGCGCGGCGGCGGTCGCGGTCGAGGAGGTCGCTCCCGAACTGGTCGGCCGCTACGGGATCATCGGCGGCGAACCCCTCGGCGACGGACTCGTGGACGTCGGCGTGATGATCGAAAAGCCCGCCCCCGCCGAAGCGCCGAGCCGCCTCGCCGTGGCGTCGCGCTACCTGCTGTCGCCGTCGATATTCGCGGCGCTGGAGCATACTCCGCGGGGCAAGGGCAACGAGGTCCAGCTGACCGACGCCATGCGGAGCCTGCTCGGGCGCGAGCGGCTGATCGGCTGCCGGGTCGCGGGGGCGCGCCACGACATCGGCGACAAGTTGAGTTTTCTCAAAAACACCGTGGAATTCGCGTTGCGCCGTCCCGAGTTCCGCGCGGAGTTCATGGCGTATTTGCAAACGGTGACGGCGCCGGAACAAGTCAAGAAAGAAGAGTAAGGTATCGTGTTTGAGTTTCTGAAGAAGATGTTTCGCCGGGAGGCCCCGGCGGTTCCGGTGAGATCCGCGGGAAAGGGCGCCGCCGCCGGTCGGCGGCGGCGCAAAGCCGCGTCCGGGGCGGCGGCTCCGGCTTCGGCTCCGCCGCCGGCGGCCGCGGCGGCTCCGCGCCCCGAACGCAAAAAACGCAATCCGCCCCGGCGGGAGAAAAAAACGGCGGCCGCCGCCCCCGCGCCGGAGCGGCGTCCGGAGCCGCCCGCATGTCCCGCGGCATTGCGCGAAGTGCCGCCGTCGCCCGGCAAGACCCGCTTCCTCGATCTCGCGCTGGACGAACGGGTCCAGTTCGGGGTGCAGCACGCGGGATTCGAGTACTGCACCCCGATACAGGCGATGACGCTCCCGGTGCTGCTCGATGGGCGCGACCTCGCGGGCAAGGCGCAGACCGGAACCGGCAAGACGGCGGCGTTTCTGCTGGCGGCGTTCACGCGGATGCTCGCCAATCCCCGGGCGGATCGCAAAAACGGCAGCGTCCGGATGCTGGTGCTGGCGCCGACCCGCGAACTGGCGATGCAGATCCACAAGGACGCGGAGAACCTCGGCGTCTTCACCGGCCTCGCCTTTCGGCTGGTCTTCGGCGGCATGGATTACGACAAGCAGCGGCGTTCGCTCGACTGCCCGATCGACGTGCTGATCGGCACTCCCGGGCGCACCATCGACTTTCTGCGTCACGGGCTGATCGACCTGTCGAAGGTCGAGATCCTCGTGATCGACGAGGCGGATCGGATGCTCGACATGGGGTTCATCCCCGACATCAAGCGCATCGTTTCGGCGCTGCCCCGCAAGGGGACGCGGCAGACCGCGCTCTTTTCGGCGACGCTGGAGCCCGCGATATTGCGTCTGGCGAGCGGCTGGCTGACCGATCCCACCGTGCTGGAGAGCGAGCCCGAGCAGATGGTCAGCGACAACATCGAGCAGACCTTTCTGACCGTCACCCGCGAGGAAAAACTCGCGGTGCTGCTCCACATCCTGCGGACGCGCGAATACGACCGCATCCTGATCTTCGGCAACCGCAAAGACGTGAACCTGCAACTGCAGTACGATCTGGCGAAGTACGGCTTCAACGTCCCGGTGCTGTCGGGCGACATCGCGCAGGAAAAGCGGATCCGCATCCTCGAACGCTTCCGCACCGGGGCGGAGAAGATCGTGATCGCCACCGACGTCGCCGCGCGGGGCATCCATGTGGACGACGTGTCGATCGTCGTGAACTACGACCTGCCGGAGCGCCCGGAGGACTACATCCACCGCATCGGGCGTACCGGACGCGCCGGGCATACCGGTGTGGCGATCAGTTTCCTCTGCGAGTACGGGGCGTTCTACCTGCCCGCGATCGAGGAACTGCTCAAGGTGCAGTTTCACAGCACGCTCCCCGACGAGGAGATGCTGAAACTGCCGCCTTTGGCGGAGCATCCGCAACTGCCCGAACGCCCGGAACGGCGCCGCCGCTCCGGCGGCGGTCGCCGCGGCGCGCCCCGGCGCGTCTCCGGACGGCGGTGAGCGAAGTCGGATTTTGCCGATATTCGGTGTCCGGCGCTTGGAAAAATTTTTTCCGGTGTTATATTTTTTTGTCGCGCCGGATCGGCGCAGTCAAATAAATCCAGAAAGGAACTGACATGAAAGAGTGTGCTGTTTTGATCGCCTCGCTGTCCGCGGCGGTCGTGTTCGCCGCGCCGCCTCCGCCGCCGCGCCCGGTCGAGCCGCCGCCTCCTCAGGCGCCGAAACCGGCTCCGGAGGTCGTGCATCATCGTCCGGCGCCGAAACCGGCTCCGGAGGTCGTGCATCATCGTCCGGCGCCGAAACCGGCCCCGGAGGTCGTGCATCATCGTCCGGCGCCGAAACCGGCTCCGGTGGTCGTGCATCATCATCCGGCGCCTCCGCCGGCGCCTCCTACGCCGCCGCGCCGTCCGTGGTGGAAGTTCTGGAGATAGCGGAAGATCCCGCAGCGTCAAACCGCCGGAGTCCCGGCGGTTTTTTTGTATCGTGCCGCCGCATTTGAAAAAACGGCGAAAATATTGTATATTAATAAAATATATTTGTGTTTATCCTAATTCAGGTCGAGGCGCGAGAGATCATGGTCAAGGTTTTTCCCGGCAGCCGGAACGGTCGGCGCGACGTGGAGTTCTTCTGCCCCGGCGCGGCGGCGGATCGGGTGATGCTGGCGGGCTCTTTCAACGACTGGGAGCCGGAACTCTCCGTGATGACCTACGATCCGCGGCGCGGCGGTCACGCGGTGATATTGCCGCTTGCTCCCGGCGAGTACGAGTACAAATTCGTGCGCGGCGACGAGTGGCTCGCCGACGAGGGCAATCCCAACTTCACCGCCAACGACTTCGGCACGCTGAACAGCGTGGTCAAAGTAATTTGAGCGATCCCACGGTATGCGCGAAAGTTCCACCTATCTTCGCGGCAGCATCGCGCGAGTGATGCTCACGACCGCACTGTCGATGGTTCCCGGCACACTGGCGATCAGCGGCTACAACCTCGTCGACACCTACTTCGTGAGCCGCCTCGGCACCGATCCGCTGGCGGCGATGGGGTTCACCTTCCCGGTGGTGATGATCGTCGGCTGCATCTACCACGGGCTCGGCGGCGGCGTGATGACCCCGGTGGCGCAGCTGCTCGGCGCGGGCCGCCGCGAACAGGCGGCGCGGATGGTCACGAGCGGCATCGTGCTGTTCACGCTGCTCGGCGCCGCGATCAGCGCGGCGGGGATCGTCTTCATCGACCCCGTATTCCGTCAGCTCGGCGCCAAAGCGGATCTGATGCCGATGATCCGCGAGTACATGGTGATCTGGTTTCTGGGCAGTCTGTCGGTGGCGCTGGGCGGGGCGGGCACGCAACTGCTGGTCTCGGCGGGCAGTCCCCGGCTCGGCGGGGCGATGATGATGTTCGGGCTGGTGCTGAACGCGGTGCTGGATCCGCTGTTCATCTTCGGCTGGGGACCGTTCCCCGGTCGCGGGATCGCCGGGGCCGCCGTCGCCACGATCATCGCGCAGTTCGTCGCGCTGGCGCTGGTGACGCTGATACTGCACTTCAAACTGCGGCTGATCGCGCCGCTCTCGGGGCTCTTCCCCTATCCGCGGGTGCTGAACGCGTGGCGGACGATCTTCCGCTACGGCATCCCGGCGATCCTCGGCATGATCCTGAATCCCGCGGGGATGGCGGTCGTGACCCGGGCGGTGGAGGCGGCGGGCGGCAAGGCGGGAGTGGCGGCGGCGTCGGCGGCGGGGCGGCTGGAGGCGGTGGCGTTCATCTTCCCGATGTCGCTCGGGATGTCGCTGCTGCCGATCATCGGTCAGAACTTCGGCGCGAAGCAGTACGACCGGATCGACACCTGCCGGAAGTTGTCGATGCGGTTCGCGTTCGGGTTCCTCGCGGTGATGTCGGTCGTGTATTACTTCTTCGCCCCGGAGTTCGCCGCGATCTTCTCGCGGGATCCCGCGGTGTTGTCCATCATGGTCAAGTGCCTGCGGATCACGGCGTGGGGCTTCGCGTTCATCGAGATCCACCGGTACAGCAGTTTCTACTTCACCGGGGTCGGCCGGGCGAAGTCCGGCGCGGCGCTGAACATTCTGCGGGTGGTGGGGCTGATGGTGCCGCTGACGCTGGTCGCGGCGCTGGGGTTCCGTTCGCTCGACGGGGTGTTCTGCGCGCGGCTGGCGGCGGACGTGCTCGCGGGGGTGATCGGCAGCGTACTGGCGGCGCGCCTCACCGGGCGGCTGATGCGTACCGGGGCAAAGGGGTGATGAATCCGCAGCTGAACCGCCGGAGGCGGGTTGCATTGGACCTCGCGAAGTGATATATTGCAGTATATATGAGTAACTATCCGACATATCCGACGGACTTCCGCCACTGGAGCGCCGACGCGGAGTTCCCGGCGCGGCCGCTGCCGACGCACGAGTGGCGCAACGGACTTCTGGTGCGCATGCCCAACCATCTGGGCGACGCGGTGATGGCGCTTCCGGCGCTGCGGGCGCTGCGGACGCTGCTGCCTCCGGCGTGCGGATTGTACGTCATCGCTCCGGAGTCGATGCGGCAGCTGTACGCCGCGGTGGAGGGGGTGGACGGGGTGGTCTGCTTCTCCAAAGCCCATGCGTGGTGGAGCGTGGACACTCTGCACGACCTGCGGGCACTGCGGATGGGGGCGGCGGTGCTGTTCAACAACTCGCTGCGCGATGCGATCATGCTGCGCCTGACGGGGGTGCCTCACCTCTACGGGGCGGCGAAGCGCGGCCGCTCGATACTGCTGACGCGATCGTTCCGCTTCCCGGCGCGGCGGTCGCGCGAACTGGCCGGGGCGCATCTGGCGAAGCGCTGTCTGGCGGTCGCGGCGGCGCTGGGGGCGGAGGTCTCATCGCCGCGGATGCCCGCGTTCGATCTGTCGCGGATGATGATCCCGCTGACGAGCACGCTCGTAGCGCTGGCGCGCCACCCGCTGCATCTGATACTGGCGGCGGGGGCGGCCTACGGCGAGGCGAAGCGGTGGCCGGAGTCGGGCTTTCGGACGGTCGCGCGCTACTGGCTGCGCCATGGCGGAGTGGTGTCGGTGGTGGGCAGCGCCGCCGAGCGCGCCGTCGGCGACGCGGTGCTCGCGGGGCTGCCGCCCGAACGGTGCTTCAACCTCTGCGGCGAAACGTCGCTCAACGCGCTGATGGTGCTGTTGAAGAGCGCCGCGCTGTGCGTCGCCAACGATTCGGGGGTCATGCACCTCGCGGCGGCGCTGGGCACGCCGGGGGTGGCGGTCTTCGGACCGACCGATCCGGCGGCGACGGCTCCGGTCTCGGAGCGGTGGAAGGTGCTGTACAAGCAACTGCCCTGCGCGCCGTGTTTCCGGCGAACGTGCCCGCGGAAAGCCTGCATCAAGGCGATCACTCCCGCGCTGGTGCTGCGGGCCTTGCGCGAAGTTTGCCGCGAGTCGGGGGTGCGTCCGCGGCGGCGTCCGGCGCGCTGAGCGCCCGGCGCACCGCGGCGGCGATCGGCGATCCGGGGTCGAGTTTTTCGAGCGCCCGGCGGTACTCGCGCGCGGCGGCGGCGCGTTCGCCGCGCCGTCGGAGCATCTCGGCGTAGAGATAGTGGTACTTCCCTTCGACGATCCCGAGTTTGGCGGGGTCGCAGGCCGCGAGCAGTTTCTCCGCCTCCGCGAATTTGCCGCGATCGGCGGCTTCGATCGCCAGATAGTAGCGGTAGATGTCCTTTTCCGGCGCTTTGGCGATCCCGATCCGCAGGATCTCCGCCGCTTTGGCGGCGCGCGCCTCCGCGAGTTTCAGGTAGAGGTACACGCCGATCCGGTTGTCCCGGAGCCCGCTCAACTTCCATCCCCGGACGAGGTATTCGAGCGCGGCGGGGGAGGGGCGTCCGCCGTTGCCGCGTTCGAGGGCGAGCGCGTGGGTCATGAAGTCGGCGGGCCGCAGATACGCCCGGCCGCCGGCGGCGCTCGCGGCGAAGGTCAGCACCGCCGCCGTGACGGGGATCAGCCGCCGCCACTGCCGGGTGTGCCGCAGCACATGGAGCCAGTACCCGGCGCACAATATGAGATACGGTACGAGAGTCAGCCGGTAGCGTCCGATCGGGTCGCGCACACAGAGCGGCAGCGCCAGGGTCAGGAGCGGCAGCCACACCAGCGCCGGGGCGCGGCGGAACTTCGGCAGTACGAGCAGCATCCCGGCGGCGGCGAACGGCAGCAGCACCGCCGGGCCGGGCAGGAACTTCAGGAACGGGACGACCCCCGTGAGGAAGTGGTAGTTCAGATTTTCCGGGATCTCGTAGGGCAGCAGGAGTTTCGGCACCCTGCCGACGGCGTTGAACCCGAGCGTCAACCAGGACGGCAGGGCGGGGGACGCCGTCGCGGCGGCGACGGAGGCAGTTGCTCCGGCGTTGAACTCGAGCGAGTAGGGCAGCACGTCGAAGAAGACCTTTACGCTGCCGCCGAAGAGATAGTTGACGAGCGCCGTCGCCCCCAGCACGAGCGCGGCGCCGCCGAAGAGCGCGGCGGCGCTCCGGTCGCGGCGGCGGGACTCCCGGCGCAGTATCAGCGCCGCCATCACCGGGGCGAAGAAGAGCGCGGTGGGCCGCCCGATCAGCGCGAACGCGAGCGCGGCTCCGGCGAAGGCGCAGCGCCGCGTGCCCCGCGCGCGGAGCGACGCGTGAAAGGCGAGCAGTATCAGATTCAGCGCCACCGCCTCCTGCAGCACACTGTATTCGTAGATGAAGAAGGGCCCGTAGACGAGGTAGAAGATCCCGCAGCAGAACGCGGCGCTCCGGTCGCGGCCGAACAGTTTGAGCGCGATATCGGCGCACAGCACCGCCCCGAGGATCCCGCAGAGCGCCTGTACGGCGACGATCCCCGGCACCTGATGGACGCCCCCGCCGAGCGCCCACCACGCGGCGACGAGCGCCCGGTGCGGCGTGAAGATGAAACCGTTGCCCGGAGTTCCCCACTCGCTGAATTTGAGCAGCGTTTCCATATCCAGCCCGGGGACGAAGTTGTAGTCGCGGAACGCCGACTTCAGCCAGACGAGGAACTCCGCCAGTTTGACGAGCACTCCGGCGGCGGCGACGGTCAGCAGCAGTTTTTTTCGCGGCGTATCCATAATGGGTATAAAATATCACGCGGGGGGATAATTGCAACCCGCGGGGGGATTGTTTTCCGCGTCAACCGGGGTTATATTTTCCCATGCAACCGCAATCGAAAAACAAAGGACCGAACATTATGCAACTGGAAACCCCGAAGGCCCGGATGAGTTACGCGCTGGCGATCAACCTCGCGGAGAGCATCCGCAACATGCCCGCCGATCTGGATTACGCGATCGTCGGCGAGGCGTTCGATACGCTCGTCAACGGCGGCAAGCCGGAACTGCCCCCCGCCGAATACTCGAACCTCATGCAGGAGTTGCAGCGCACCCTCCGCGACGCGGTCAAGCGTCACCAGACCGCCGTGGCGGCGAAGTGCCGCGAGGCGGAGGAGAAGTTCCTCGCCGAAAACGCCCGCAAGGAGGGGGTCGTCACCACGAAGAGCGGTTTGCAGTATCAGGTGCTCAAGAACGGCTCCGGCCGCAAACCGGCGCGCGAGGATGTGGTGCGCGTCCACTACGAGGGCCGTCTGCTCAGCGGCAACGTCTTCGACAGTTCGGTCGCCCGCGACGAACCGGCGGAGTTCCCGCTCAATCAGGTGATCGCCGGCTGGACCGAGGGGCTGCAGCTGATGCCCGTCGGCGCGAAGTACCGTTTCTTCATCCCGGCGGCGCTGGCGTACGGCGAACGCGGCGCGGGCGAGGCGGTGCCGCCGCATTCGACGCTGATCTTCGACGTGGAACTTCTGGATATCAAGTGAAAGTTCCGTCGGCGATACTTGCATAATCGCGTCCGTCAAGTTATATTAACCCGTTGAAACGTGTCGCGGCGGGCAATCGCGGCGGGGATGGCGGTTCGCCGCCGCCCCGCTGAGGAAAGTCCGGACTGCACAGAGCGGGGAGTCCTTTCGTCAAGGAAGGATGCCGCGGACGATATGCCGCGGAAAGACCAGTGCAACAGAGAGCAGACCGCCGTCCCTCCGGGGGCGGTAAGGGTGAAAGGGTGGGGCAAGAGCCCACCGGAAGGCGGGCGAGAGCCGCTTCGCTGAGGTAAACTCCTCCCGCAGCAAGACCAAATAGGGGACGAGCCGTGGCTCGCGGCGTTTGAGTCCCGGGTTCTGGTCGCACAGACAGATGATTGCCGCCGTTCCGCAGGGGGACGGTACGGAATCCGGCTTACAGCCGCGGTGCGTTTCTTTTGCGAGGTGTTTGTTGGTGGTATCTTAAATAAAACTCTGGAACGGGATCATGCCGAAGTATGCGATTTTGAGTGATATCCACGCCAACGGCGACGCGCTGAAGGTCGTGCTGGAAAAGTGCCGCGAACTGGAGGTCGACAAATACGTCTCGATCGGGGACATCGTCGGCTACAACGCCGAACCGGCGCTCTGCATGAAACAGACGCGGGAACTGAACTTCTGCGCGATGGTGCGCGGCAACCACGACGACTATGTCGCCAGCGGCAATACCGAAATGTCGGGGTTCAACGTCAACGCCAAGAAGGCGATCAACTGGACGCGGGAGCAGCTGGATGCCTCCGAGCGCAGTTATCTGGCGTCGATCCCCTATCAGGCGGCGTTGCCGATGTGCGGTGCAACGCTGGTCCACGCGACGCTGGACACCCCGGAAAACTGGGGGTACATCTTCGGCATCCACGACGCGGCGGGGAGTTTTTCGTATCAGAAGTCGCGCTACTGCTTCTGCGGTCACTCGCATGTGCCGGTGGCGTTCGACATGCAGCCGACGGGCGGCATGATGGGGCGCGGCATCGACGTCATCGCCGACTGGGTCAGCAACCGGGAGCATCCGGAGAACGACACCGACTTCACGGTGGCGGACGAACTTTCCGTCGACTGCAAGATCGGTCACAAATACCTCTTCAACATCGGCAGCATCGGTCAGCCGCGGAACGGCGATCCGCGGGCGAGTTTCGCGGTGCTGGACACCGCCAAGAACCGGGTGACGCGCTATCGCATTCCCTATGATGTGGCGTCAGCACAGCAGAAGATCATCGACGCCGGTCTGCCGGAGCGTTTGGCGGTGCGTCTGGCGTCGGGTCTGTAATCGCGGGTCGGCTCTTGTCAAATAACGGCAGGATATTGGTGGTCAAGCCCAGCAGTCTGGGCGACATCGTGTTATTGTTTCCGGCGCTGGCGCGTCTGCGTGGAGCCTTCCCGGGGGCGGAGTTGGATTTTCTGGTGCATCCCGCGTTCTCAGGCGCGCTGGACTACTCGCCGTGGCGAGTTTCGCATCGGATCTTTTTCGAGCGGCAGAAACTGGGGGACCTCGGCGCCTTTCCCCGCGAGTTCGCGCATCTTTGCGGCGCGCTGCGGGAGCGGCGCTACGATCTGGTGATCGATTTTCAGGGGCTGCTGCGGAGCGCGTTTTTCTCCCGTGTGGCGGCGCGGCGGTCGCCGGTGGCGGGGTTTGCCGCCCCGCGCGAGAAGTCGGCGCGGTGGTTTTACACGCTGACGGTTGCCGCCGCGCGCGCCCACGCGGCGGAGCGGTATGTGGAACTTGCCAACCGCTTCGCCGGGGACGATCTGCCGGTGCCGGAACTGCCGGTGCCGCCGGTGCCGGAGCATGTCGCCGCGCCGGAGGCGCTGCCGGAGCGTTATCTGCTGCTGCTCCCCGGCGCGCGGTGGCAGAGCAAGTGCTTCCCCTCCGCACTTTTCGGGGCGGCGGCGCGGCGGATCATGGCGAAGTTCCCCGCGCTGCGGGCGGTGATCGCCGGCGGCGCCGACGCGGAGGCGGCGGCGCGGGAACTGCAGCGGGAACTCCCGCCGGATACGGTGAATTTGTGCGGGCGCACGACGCTGCCGGAACTTTTTGAAACGGTGCGCGGCGCGGCCGGCGTGCTCTGCAACGACTCGGGACCGATGCACGTGGCGGCGCTGATGCGGCGTCCGCTGTGCGCGTTTTTCGGCGCCACGCGTCCCGAGGCGACGGGGCCGTGGGGCGATCCCCGGCGGTGCCGGGTGTTCCGCCGGGAAACGCTGGAGTGTCTGGGGTGCATGCGCCGCGTGTGCCATCGGGATTATCCGTGTTTCGGGATCGACGCCGCAAGCGTGGCGGAGGCGATGATCTCCATGCTGGAACAAGACGGGAGTGCGTTGAAATGAAAAAACTGGTGATGATGTGGGCGCTGGTCGCGCTGGCGCTGCCGGAAGTGTGGGCGCAGATCGGGATCGAAGTGTCGCTGAACCGCACGATCTATATGCAGTACGAGCCGATCTACGCCTGCGTGTCGCTGCGGAACGATACCGGCCGCCCGCTGCTCTTCGGCACCGATCCGCGTTTTCAGGGGTTCGTGCTCTTCGACATCCGTGACCGCGACGGCCGTCCGGTGCCGCAGCGCCCGGATACCGGGATCTCGGTGACGGGGCTGATGCTGCGCCCCGGCGAGATCAAGCGGATGGTGATCCCGATCCACAAATACTACGACCTCGACCGCACCGGCAGATACACGGTCAACGCCTTCATCTCGCACAACATGCTCCCCGTGGAGTACCAGAGTCAGGACGTGCGCTTCCGCATCGAGCGCGGCGTCGACGTCTGGAAGCGGACGATCGGTGTGGCGAATGTCGAGGAGGGCGGGAAAGACGCTCCCCGGCGGACGCGCACCTACACCATCCGCATCATGACCGAGGCGCCCAACAAATACTACTATCTCGTGGTCGAGGACGACAACCACGTCTACGGCGTGATGCGCGTCGGCCGCGTCATCAATGCCGAGCACTTCTCCGCCGAGGTGGACATGCTGAGCCGGATCCATCTGCTCATGCCGCTGTCGAGCAAGGTTTTCCACTATCTGTCGTTCAGCATCGAAGGCGAGAACGTCAACAACAGTTACTGGAAGATCACGAATACGATCCCGATGCTCTACCGCGATCCGAAAACCGGGATCGTCAGCCGCATCGGCGGCGCCGAGGCGCGCAAGGGCGTGGACTTCAAGGATCCGAACCGCGGCGCGCAGACGCTGGCGCAGATGATGACGGCGGATGAATTGCGCGAGGCGGAAAACGCGCCGCCTCCGCCGCCTCCGCGGGCTTCGGGCAAGATTGATCTGGGGCGCGACATGGAGATCGACGCCGACAAACGCTCCGAGGAAAAGAAAGATTGAGCCGCGGCGGGGGCCGCGGGCGATATAAACAGGGAGATCGTATTGGATGAAGTATTTGGAACTCACAGTCGGTGCGGCGTTGGTATACAACTTCGTACTGTCACGTTTTCTGGGGATATGCCCGTTTCTCGGCGTCTCCAAACGGCTGGACACCGCGCTGGGGATGTCGGGGGCGGTGATCTTCGTGATGACGCTCGCCTCGGGGGCGACGGCGCTGGTCTACCGGTATCTGCTGCGCTTCACCGCGGGGGGAGCGATCTACGACCTCGGCTTTCTGCAGATACTGCTCTTCATCCTGATCATCGCGGCGCTGGTGCAGCTGATCGAGATCGTGCTGCAGAAGTCCAGCCCGAAACTCTACCAGGCGCTCGGCATCTACCTGCCGCTCATCACCACCAACTGCGCGGTGCTGGGCGCGGCGACGATCAACGCGCAGAGCGGCCGGTCGGTGCTGGATGCGACGATCTTCGGGTGCTTTTCGGGAGTGGGCTTCGCGCTGGCGCTGCTGCTCTTCGCGAGCCTGCGCGAAAAACTGGAACTCGCCTCGCCCCCCAAGGCGATGGAGGGTACGCCGATCGCTCTGGTGACGGCGGGAATACTGGCGATGGCGTTCTCCGGCTTTGCCGGACTGTGCTGAAGGACCGGGGGAGGTGCGGATCATGATGTTGTGCGCGGTCGATCCCGGACAGGTGTTGATGGCGGTGGCGCTGATGACCGGCGCCGGATTGCTGCTGGGGGCGGTCATCGGCTTGGTGGCGCGGTTGTTCCGGGTCGAAGGCGACTCGCGGGTGGATCTCGTGACCGAACTGCTGCCCGGAGCGAACTGCGGCGGCTGCGGCAAGGCGGGCTGCCGGGATTTTGCGAAGTCGGTGGTGGCGGGGGAGAATCCTCCGGGCAAGTGTCCGGTGTCGACCCGCGAGCAGGCGAGCGCGATCGCGCTCGCGCTGGGCGTGGAGGTCGGTGAAGTCGTCCCCAAGAAGGCGGTGGTCCGGTGCAGCGGCACGTTGTTCACCAGCGACCGGGTGGCGTATTACAGCGGCATCCTCAAGTGTTCGTCGGCGATGCTGGTCGGCGGCGGACCGAAGGTCTGCCGCTACGGGTGCCTCGGGATGGGCGACTGCGCGCGGAAGTGTCCGTTCGGCGCGATCGAGATCGTGAACAATCTGGCGGTGGTCCACGAGGAGCTGTGCGTCGGCTGCGGCAGCTGCGCGGCGGTGTGTCCGCGCGGAGTGATCGCGATCGTTCCGGCGGCGTCCGCGGTGCATGTCTACTGCAACTCGCCCGAGAAGGGGGCGGAAAAACGCAAGGTCTGCCGTTCGGCGTGTCTGGGGTGCGGCAAGTGCGTCCGCAAGGATCCCGAAAAGTTTGAACTCACCGCGTCTCTGGCGCGCGTCAAATACTCCGCGCCGGAGGTCCCGGACGCCGCGGAGGTCGAAGCGGTGGGCTGTCCCACCGGAGCGCTGACGACCATCGGCGCCCACTATCAGGCGATCCGGAAGGGAGGCACCGAAAAATGAATAAAAGTTCGCGCGATGTCATGACCTTCGAGGGCGGGATCCATCCCGCCGACAGCGGCAAGGCGCTCTCGGAAAACCGGCCGACGCTGACTCCGCCGCTGCTGGAGCGCTATCAGGTGCTGCTCTGCGAAAACGTGGGCAAACCGCCCAAACCGGTGGTGAAACCGGGCGACCTCGTCGGCAAATATCAGTTGCTCGCGGCGGCGGAGGGCTTCGTGTCGGCGAACCTCCACGCGCCCACAAGCGGCAAAGTCGTGAAGATCGGCGAAGTGCCCGGTCCGATGGGCATCCCCGCCCCGGCGATCGAGATCGAGGCCGACGGCGAGGACGCGGCGGCGGAGGTCTTCCCGCCGCTTGACGACTGGCGCGATACCGACCCGAAGGTGCTGATCGGCCGTATCGCCGACTGCGGACTCGTCGGCATGGGCGGTGCGAGTTTCCCGACGCACGTCAAACTGTCGCCGCCGCCGGATAAGCCGGTCGATACGCTGATCCTGAACGGCGCGGAGTGCGAACCCTTCCTGACCGCCGACCACCGGCTGATGCTCGAACATCCGCGCGACGTGATCACGGGCGCCCAGATCATGGCGCACATCCTCGGCGTGAACCGGATCTGCATCGGCATCGAGATCAACAAGCGCGACGCCATCGAGTCGCTGGAGACCCTCGCGGAGGGGACTCCGGTGCGGATCGTCCCGCTCAAGGTCCGCTACCCGCAGGGGTCGGAAAAGCACCTGATCCGCGCGATCGCGGGGCGCGAGGTCCCCTCGGGCGGTCTCCCCGCCGACGCCGGGTGCGTGGTCCAGAACGTCGCCACCGCGGCGGCGTGTTCCGACGCCGTGCTCCACGGTCTGCCGCTCGTCGAACGCATCGTCACCGTGACCGGCGAGGTGCTGTGCCACCCCGGCAACTGGAAACTGCGCATCGGTACGCCGCTGCTCGAAGCGCTGCGGCTGGCGGGGGGCGTCACCGACGAACCCGGCAAGATCATCTTCGGCGGCCCGATGATGGGTTTCGCCCAGCGGTCGCTGGGGGTCCCGATCGCCAAGAACACGAGCGGCATACTGCTGTTGACCCGCGAGGAGGCGCTGCGCCACCGTTCCACGAGCTGCATCCGCTGCGGGCGCTGTCTGCAGGGGTGTCCGATGCACCTGTCGCCGTGTCTGCTGGCGACGGCGATCGAAAACGGCCGCTGGAACCTCGCCGCCCAAAACCATGTGATGGACTGCATCGAGTGCGGCGCCTGCGCCTACGTCTGCCCGGCGCACCGGCCGCTGGTCCAGTTGATGCGGAGCGCCAAGATGGAACTGCGGAAACGTAAATAACGGAAGAGGTGTTTTAGATATGAGCGAAGAAGTCAGATCCGAACTGCGGCTGCCGACCGGCAAACAGCTGGTGCTGAGTTCCAGTCCGCATATTTCCACCGGCGAGAGCGTGCGCAAGATCATGCTCAAGGTGCTGGTCGCGATGCTGCCCGCGGCGGCGGCGGGAGTGTGGTTTTTCGGGTTGCGGGCGTTGTGGGTGATCCTTTTCACCACGCTGTGCTGCGTCGGCGCCGAGGCGCTGTGGTGCTTTCTGGCGAAGAAGCCGGTGCTGCCGACGATCCGCGACGGCAGCGCGGCGGTGACGGGCGTGCTGCTGGCGCTGAACCTGCCGGCGGGAGTGCCGTTTTACGTGCCGCTGATCGGTGCGTTTCTGGCGATCTGGCTCGGCAAGCAGGTCTTCGGCGGGCTGGGGCACAATCCGTTCAACCCGGCGCTGGTGGCACGGGTCGGGCTGCTGATCGCGATCCCGGCGGCGATGACCTCGTGGCCGGTGCCGCGCGGCATGGACGAGCATTATCCCGAGGTCCGGGAGTTCCGCGCCTCGGTCGATGCCGTGACCTGCGCGACGCCCCTCGGCGTGGCGGGGCAGCGCCCCAAGATCGTCGCCCGGAACGCGGCGGCGCGGCGCAACTTCGCGGCGCTGAGTTCCGGACGGGTCCTCCGCAAGTATTTCTGGGGCGTCCGCGGCGGCTGTATCGGTGAGACCTGCGTCCCGGCGCTGCTTCTGGGCGGGGTGATCCTCTTCGCCTTCAATCTGATCAACTGGCGCGTGCCGCTGTGCTTCGCGGGCACGGTCGCGCTGGTGGCGGGGATCGTGAACCTCTGCTGCCCCGGCGTGACGCCGCCGCCGCTGTTCCATCTGCTTACGGGCGGACTGCTGCTCGGAGCGATCTTCATGGCGACCGACATGGTGACGTGTCCCATCACCGGTACGGGGTGCGTGGTCTTTGCTATCGGCTGCGGAGTCATCACCTCGGTGATCCGCATCTGGGGCAACTATCCGGAGGGGGTCAGTTTCTCGATCCTCTTCATGAACGCGCTGGTGCCGCTGATCGACCGCTGGTGCACCGACCGGCCGTTCGGTTACGTCTCCAAGCGGCGGAAAGTCGAGGTGAAGTGATGAAACTGCGCGATTGTGAAAACTTTTGGGTGCTGGGCGCGTTTCTGGGCGCGGTGGGCTTGCTGTCGGCGCTGGTGCTGGCGCTGGTCTCGGCGCTGACGGCTCCGGCGATCGCCCGCGCGGATCAGCGCGCCAAGAGCGCGGCGCTGCGGCAGCTGATCCCCGACTTCGACAACGATCCGGCGCGGGAGACGCTGCGGATCGACGGCGTGACCTTCATGGCGGCGCGGCGCGGCGGGAAACTCGTCGGCGTCGCGGCGGAGGCGGAGACGAACTCCGGCTACGCGGGCACGATCCGCGAACTCGTGGGCTTCGCCCCCGACGGGCGGATCCTCGCGGTGCTGGTCACGGACGAAAAGGAGACCCCCGGGCTCGGCAAGAACGTCTGCGAGCGCAAGTTCAAAAAGACGATCTTCAACTTCTTCCGTCCGGCGCCGCGGGGGCTGCCGCCGAACCCGGTGCTGGATCAGTTCACCGGCCGGAGAGCCGGTGACCGGGTCGACTGGCGCGTCCGCAAGGACGGCGGAGATTTCGAATACCGCACCGGCGCGACGGTGACCAGCCGCGCGGTGACGGAGTTGACCGGGCGCGCCGCGAAGGTCTTTGCCGCGCACCGCGCCCGGATCATGGCCGAACTCAACGGAGCGAAGCCGGAGGTGAAAAGATGAACAAGTATTTTGGCGATGTCGTCCGCGGCATCTGGAAGGAAAACCCGGTGCTGGTGCTGCTGCTCGGCACCTGTCCCACGCTGGCGCTGACGACCAGCGCGAGCAACGGCGTCGGCATGGGGATGGCGACGACGTTCGTGCTGGTCGGGAGCAATCTGGTGGTGAGTCTGATCGCCGGGATCGTGCCGAAGAAGATCCGCATCCCCGTCTACATCGTCGTCATCGCGACCTTTGTGACGGTGGTGGATATGCTGATGAAAGCGTACGCTCCTCCGGCGCTGTACGCGGCGCTGGGGATCTTTATCCCGCTGATCGTGGTGAACTGCATCGTGCTCGGGCGTGCGGAGGCGTTCGCCTCGAAGAACGGTCCGCTGCGTTCGATCTGCGACGGTCTGGGGATGGGGCTGGGCTTCACGCTGACGCTGACCATGCTCGGCATGCTGCGCGAGTTCCTGAGTTCCGGCGCGGTCTTCGGCGTCAAGGTGATAACCGTGTGGGAGACGGACTTTCTGCTGCCGGCGGCGGCGCCGGGGGCGTTCATCATCGTGGGCGTGATCCTCGGGGTCCGGAACCATCTGCGCCGCCGGGCGGCGATCCGGGCGGGCAAACTGTATGTGCCGCCCTCGGAGATCGACTGCGGCAACTGCCACATCTGCGCGAACGGCAAGGATAAATGACTTTCCTCACCCCGTCGGAACGTCGGAGCGTGCTCGGCTATGTGCGCGGCGTCATCTCCGCCGCGTGCGCGGGCGGGAACGACCCCGCCGCGCCGGACATCCCGCTTCTGGCGGAGCCGGGCGCGTGCTTCGTGACGTTGCGCGAGCAGGGCGTGGTGCGCGGCTGCATCGGCACGCTGGAAGCGTTCGAGCCGCTCGCGGATAATCTGCGGCGCAACGCCGAGAACGCGGCGTTTTCCGATCCGGCGTTTCCGCCGCTCGACGCGGGGGAACTCGATTTCATCACCATCGAAGTCTCGCTGCTCCGCCCGCCGCGCCGCCTTGAGTCGCCGGAGGCGGCGGAGTCGGGGCGCGACGGACTGCTGCTCGTCCACGGCTCCCGCCGGGCGGTGTTTCTGCCGCAGGTGATCGCGGAGCAGCGCTGGGATCGCGAAACGGCGTGGAGCAGTCTCGCGCGCAAGGCGGGGCTGCCGCCCGAGTCGTGGCGCGACGCCGACGCGGCGCTTTACGCTTTTCGCTGCGACACTTTCAGCGAGTGACGCTTTTTCTCAAAAGTGGGTCAGCGCCGGCTTGCCGAGCGGGTAGAAGTTGAAGCCGATCCCGTGGAGTTTGGCGCCGTCCAGCAAATTGCGCCCGTCGAAGATGAACGCGGGTTTCTCCATCGCTTCGTAGATCCGCGCGTATTCGAGGTCGCGGAAGAGTTTCCAGTCGGTGATCACGGCGACCGCATGGGCGCCCCGCACCGCGGCGTAGGGGTCGCAGGTGTACTCCACGCCCTCCGGGAAATCCCGGAGATCCTTCCGGGCGTTGTCGAGCGCTTTGGGGTCGCAGACCGCCACTTGGGCGCGCTCCTCCAGCAGTTGGCGCGCGATGGCGATGGCGGGGGACTCCCGGGTGTCGCCGGTGTCGGCTTTGAACGCGAAGCCGAATAGCGCGATCTTCTTGCCCGCCAGCGTGTTGAACATCGCCGCCAGCATGTTGCGCACGAAGCGCGCCGCCTGATAGTCGTTGATGCGCACCACCTGTTCCCAGTACGCCGCCACCTCGGGCAGCCCGTAGAATTCGCAGAGGTAGACGAGGTTCAGGATGTCCTTTTTGAAGCACGAGCCGCCGAAGCCCACTCCCGCTTTGAGGAACTTGGCGCCGATGCGGCTGTCGCGCCCGGCGACGGCGGTCACCTGATCGATGTCGGCGCCGGTCTTCTCGCAGAGCGCGGAGATCGAATTCACCGACGACACCCGCTGGGCGAGCAGGGCGTTGGAGACGAGTTTCGTGAGTTCGCTCGACCACAGATTGGTGGTGATGATCTTCTCCGGGGCGACCCAGCGGCGGTAGATCCCCGCGACGGTCTCGACGGCGCGGTTCCCCGCGGGGGTGTCCATGCCGCCGATCAGCACGCGGTCGGGATTTTCGAGGTCGCGGATCGCGGTCCCCTCGGCGAGGAACTCCGGATTCGACACGATCTGAAAGTGCAGTCCCTTGGCGTTGGAGTGCAGCACCCGGCTCAGCGCCTGCGCGGTGCGGACGGGCAGGGTGCTTTTCTCGACGACGATCTTATCGGATTCGGCGTGTTCGATGATACTCCGCGCGGTCTTTTCGAGGTACTGCAGGTCGGCGGCCTTGCCCGCGCCAGCGCCGAAGGTCTTGGTCGGGGTGTTCACGCTCACGAAGATCACGTCCGCCTCTTTGATCTCGCGCGGGATGTCGGTCGAGTAGAAGAGGTTGCGGTTGCGGCAGCGCCGGACGACCTCTTCCAGCCCCGGTTCGTAGATGGGCAGCGTATCGGAGTTCCACGCGGCGATGCGCTCGGGGTTGATGTCGACGACCGTCACCCGGTGGTCGGGGCAGCGATCCGCGATCACCGCCATCGTGGGGCCGCCGACATAGCCGGCGCCGATGCAGAGGATATTCATTTTTTGATTCCCGTTTGAACTATTTGATTTGATTTTCTCAATCGTTTTGTATAAATTAATATCAAATAATGCAAATGTCAAGTGCCGACCGGGTGATCTTGAATACCATTCGGCAAGGTGGGGATCACTTGGGGATCGCGGGGAGTTCCGCGAGTTCTCCGTCGTCGTCGAGCATCCGGGCGAAGCCGCCGGAGCCGAGCAGCCGCAGGAACTCCCGCGTCGGAGCGCTCGGGCGCTCCGGGAAGACCGCGAAGCGCGGTATGCTGAACAAATAACGCCCGCCGCGGATGTTCTCCCGCGTCGGAGCGACGCCGTTCACGCTCACGGCGGCGACCCGCAGCGGCAGTTCGGCGGCGAACGGCCCCCAGAGCAGCACCTGCGGATCGTGTTCCGCGAGGGTCAGCGCCTCCTCCATCGCGTCGAGGAGAAAGATCCCCCCCTGCGGCATGGACAGCCGCAGCAGTTTTTCCCCGGCGAAGCGTTCGTTCCGCGCCCGTACCGCCATACGGTGCACCCCCGCGGCGGAGCCGCCGACGATCTCCCACTTGGGGGAGGGGATGCCGAAGAGGAGTTTCAGATCGTCGGCTTTGACGTCCCGGAGCGGATTTTTCGTATTGACGACCGCGAGGTACGCCGCCGTGGCGTAGCGGCGGCTGTTCTTTCGCCGTTCCGCGGGCAGATCGGCGCCGTTCACGAGCACGAGATCGGTCTCGCCCGCGTCGAGTTTTTCGAGCGCGGCGGAGGCTTCGAGCGAGAAGATCGACACCTCGTAGTTGTGCCGGTGCCCCAACTCCGCCGCGAGGCGGAGGATCGCGCTGCCTTCGCTGCCGGTCGCGTCGGTGATCCGCAGTCTTTCCGCCGCGCCGAGGCAGAGCGCCCCGGCGAGCAGCAGCAGTGCGGTCGTCAGGCGCTTCAACGGTAGACCCCGCGCAGGACTTCGAGCAGCCGGTCGATCTCCGCGTCGGTGCCGATCGTGACGCGGATGAAGCGCCCCGTGACCTCGCCCGGGAAGTAGCGGACGATCACCGCCGCGCGGCGAAGTTCGCCGAACGCGCGGGCTCCGTCGCCGTCCGGCGGCGCCGCGAAGAGAAAGTTGCTCTGCGACGGGACCACCGTGAATCCGAGTTTGCCCAGTTCTTTCGCCAGTCGCGCCCGGGTCGCCCGGATCGCCGTCACATGGGCGTTCAGCGTCGCCTCGTCCGCGAACGCGGCGCAGCCGATGGCCTGCGTCAGCATGTCGACATTGTAGGAGTCCTTGAGTTTCATCAGCCCGTCGATCAGCACCGGATGCCCGACCGCGTAGCCGAGACGCACCCCCGCGAGCGAGTAACTCTTGGAGAACGTCCGCAGCACCAGCACGTTGTCGAACTTGGCGGCGAACTCCATGCAGTTGTCGTCGGCGAAGTCGGCGTACGCCTCGTCGATGGCGACGATCCCGTCGAAACCGGCGCAGAACGCCTCGACTTCGGCGCGGTCGAGCGCGTTGCCGGTCGGGGCGTTGGGACGGGTCAGCATCACCAGATTCGCCCCCCGGGCGAGATCCGCGAGACGCCCCGACGGTTCGAAGGTCGCGGGGTCGAGCGGCATCCGGATCACCGGCGCCTCCTGCATCGCGGCGAGCACCGGGTAGAGCGAGTAACTCGGGTCGAGCACCGCCACCGGACGATCCGGAGCCGTGAACGCGCGGAAGATCATCGTCAGCAGATCGTCCGAGCCGTTGCCGCAGATCACGTTCTCGCGCTTCAGACCGTAACGCGCGGCGACCGCGTCGCGCAGACCGTCGGCGGCGGGATCGGGATAGCGCCGCAGCTTTTCGGCGGCGAATCCGGCGACGGCGGCGGCGACCGCGGGCGACGGCGGATAGGGGTTCTCGTTGGTGTTCAGCTTCACGAGATTTTCGATCTTCGGCTGCTCGCCCGGCGTGTAACCGGCGAGCGCGTCGATGGCGGGGCGGAAATAACTTTTCATGATCCTTACCGTATGTTTTCTGCAAAAGCGCTGCCGTGATAATATATCGGCGGAGCGCGGCGTTTTCAACCGCGGCGGATGCTGTCGCGGCGCACCAGTCGGGTGTCGAGCGTCCGCCGCACCGGATGGTCGGGCGCGGAGGTGACGATCTCCACGATCGTCTGCGCGATCTCCGCCACCGGATGCGCGACCGTCGCCAAGGGCGGCGGCAGCACCCGGGCAAACGGATCGTCGTCGAAGCCCACCACCGAGATGTCGTCGGGGATCCGGATGCGGTGCGCCCACGCATAGCGGTAGAAGCCCAACGCCATCCGGTCGGTGTCGAAGAAGACCGCGTCGGCTCCGCTCCGCATGATCGCGTCGCCGGCGGCGAAGCCGTCCTCGAGTTCGCAGTGCGCCGTCGTGATCGGCGCGAACTCCGCGCTGCCGGAGAGGGCGGAAGTGATGCGGTCGACGAAGCCGCGGCGCAGTCCGCAGGTGCCGCAGTGGACGATGCGGCGGCACTTTTCCCCGGTCAGGCAGCGGTAGGCGGCGGCGATGCCGCACTCCCGGTTGATCGCGATGCGGTGGTATGGCTCCCCGGCGGGGCAGTCGACGAAGATGAAGGTGCAGGGGAAGTCCTCCGGGGCCTTGAGCGCCTCCGGACTTTGCGGATGGCGGAACGACACCACGAAGTCGACGGTGCCGTTCCACTCTTCGAGGGCGCGCCGCAGGGCGTCGCCGCGCGAACTGCCGAGCAGCGGGTAGTATCCGGCGCCGAGCAGTCGGCGTTCCAGTTCCGCGACCTTCTGCCGGTCGGCTTCGGAACTCAGGTGGTCGCAGGTCAGCACGCCGACGATGTTCTTTTTGCGGAGGCGGAAGTTCCGCGCCGCGATGTTGGGGATGTACTTGTACTCGCGGGCGAGGCGGCGGACGAGTTCGCGTTTTTCGGGGGCGACGTCGCCCTGATCCTTGAGCACCCGGTTGACGGTGCGTACCGAAAGCCCGGAAAGTTCCGCCAGTTTTTTCAGAGTGACTCCCGCCATGATCCATAACCGCCGTTTTGCCGATTTCGCCGACTGTCCCGTGCATAACATAGCGGGGATAAGTTTTTTTGCAACCGCCGGTCGCGGGAAAATGTTTGCAATGGGCGGGGCGGGATGCTATTTTAGGTCGGTGGAAATGAAGCCGACCGAATTCGGAAAACCTTGAGGTACATTATGAAAAACATCCGCTTCGAGTGTCCGCATTGCCGCCGTGTTCTGGAGTCCGCCGCGGCCTGCGCGGGGATGACGTGCCGCTGCCCGCTGTGCGGTGCGCAGGTGGTGGTGCCGGTGCCGCCGCCGGAACCCGTCGCCGACGCGGCGGGGCCGGAACAACTGACGCGCCTCTATCGATGGTATCTGGGCTTCGGCATCGCTTCGCTGATCGGTTCGGCGCTCATCTTCGTGCCGCTGCTGGCGATGCACCTGGCCGTTTCCGCGGAGCGGGTGCGGAACAGTTCGCCGGGTGAGGCGCTGACGCTGCTCGGGCCGTATCTGCTGGCGCTGGCGCTGTTCGCCGTGGTCGCCGGGTTGTGCGGGATCCCGGCGCTGGTCTTGAAGTGCATCCTCGTCTACCGGTTGTGGCGGCTGGTGCCGCCGGAACGGGCGGCGACGACCCCCGGCAGGGCGGTGGGTTTTCTGTTCATCCCGCTGTTCAATCTGTACTGGAACTTCATCGCGTTCCACGAGCTGGGGAAGTTTCTGGAGGCGAAGTCCGGCGACCCGCAGCCGCGTCAGCTGTCGCTCGCCTTTGCGATCGTCTCGCTGGCGGCGGTGGCGGCGAGCTGCTTCAGCGGAATGCTTCAGGTCGTCGCGATGATACTGGAATTCGTGATGCTGGCGGCGTTCCTCAAGGCGGTCCGCGCGTGGATCGGCCGGGCGTGACCGTCCGCTTTGACGGGACGGTGCCTTTTTGAATGAAAAATACAGTTTTTTTGTAGAAAAATCAAGGAGTTTTTGGCTCCCGACGGGTATATTTACAGTATAACAGAGAACCGAACCCAGCATCAATTATAAGGTGAAAAATGCTTAACGACTTGCTTTCCCGCATCCAATCCCCGGGCGTGGAGTTCCGGGGGACCCCGTTCTGGGCGTGGAACTCCAAACTCGATCCCGACACGCTGCGGCGGCAGATCAGGGTGATGAAAGAGATGGGCATGGGCGGCTTCTTCATGCACTCGCGGGTGGGGTTGAACACGCCGTACCTCGGCAAAGAGTGGTTCGACTGCATCCGCGCCTGCATCGACGAGGCGGAAAAACTCGGGATGAACGCGTGGCTCTACGACGAGGACCGCTGGCCCTCCGGCGCGGCGGGCGGACTGGTGACCAACGAGGAAAAGTACCGCATCCGCGAACTGCAGATGGGCGGCGAACTCCCCGAGCGGGCGGTCGAACTGGCGACCTTCGCCCTGCGGCTCAACGGCACCGAGATCGCCGCCAGCCGCCGCCTCGCCGACAAGGACGATCCCGTCGAAGCCGGCGAGACCAAGGTCATCTTCTCGTGGCAGACCGCGGATCCGATGTCGTGGTACAACGGGCAGACCTACCTCGACCCCATGAATCCCGAGGCGGTCGCCAAATTTATCCGCGTGACCCACGACCGCTACTTTGCCGAGATCGGCGACAAGTTCGGTCATTCGGTGCCGGGCATCTTCACGGACGAGCCGCACTATCTGCCGGCGCTCTTCTCGGACAACAACCGGACGCTGCGTTTCACGCACGGTCGGCAGTCGCAGCCCTACAAGTTCTCGTCGCTGCCGTGGACCGGTCGGATCCCGGAACTGTTCCGCGAAAAGTACGGTTACGACCTGATCGAACGCCTGCCGGAACTCTTCTTCGAAATGCCCGGCGAAGAGGTGTCGCGGACGCGGCTCAACTTCTTCGATCTGGTGACCGAACTCTTCGTGACCTCCTTTTCCAAGCAGATCGCCGATTGGTGCGGCCGCCACGGCTTCGTCCTGACCGGTCATGTGCTGGCGGAGGATACGTTGATCAGCCAGCGGCTGCGGGTCGGCGCGGCGATGCGCTTTTACCAGTACATGCAGATGCCGGGCATCGACCAGCTGACCGAGCGGCGGGCGATCTACGACGCCGCCAAGCAGTGTTCGTCGGTGGCGCACCAGTTCGGCCGCAAGCGGCGGCTGACCGAGACCTACGGCGTGACCGGCTGGGACTTCCCGTTCTTCGGGCACAAGGCGCTCGGCGACTGGCAGTACGCGCTGGGGATCAACCACCGGGTGCACCACCTCGCGTGGTACTCGATGGCTGCGGAGGCGAAGCGGGACTATCCGGCGAGCATCTTTCTGCAGGCGCCGTGGTATAAGCAATACCATGTGGTCGAGGAGTATTTCGCCCGCCTCGGTGCGGCGCTCTCGGAGGGCGAGGAGGTCCGCGACATTCTGGTCGTGCATCCGATCGAATCGACGTGGGGCTGGAAGCACGAGCCCAACCTGACCGACGACGAACGGCTGGCGGAGGACCGGATCTTGGTCGATGTGCGCAACGCGCTGCTGAAGATCAATCTCGACTTCGACTACGGCGACGAGGCGATCATGGCGCGCCATGGCGCGGTGGAGGCGGGCGCGCTGCGGGTGAATCTCGCGCGTTACAAGGCGGTGCTGGTCCCGCAGCTGCGGACGATCCGCGCGACGACGCTGCGGCTGCTCGCCGACTTTGCGGCGGCGGGCGGATTGGTCGCCTGCATCGGGACGCCCCCCAAGTATGTGGACGGCGTGCGTTCGCCGCGGGCGGCGGAGGCGTTCGGCAAGTTCGTTTCGGTGACTCCGAAGGAGTTGGACCGGGTGTTTTCTCCGGTCGCGCGCAACGTTTCGTTGCGGACTCCGGAGGGGCGGGAGACGGCTTCGACGCTCTGTCTGCTCAAGCGCGGAGCGGATTTCCAGACCCTCTTCGTCTGCAACACCGGGCACGAACTCGACAGTTTCGCGCAGATGGAGGAGCCGCGCGTCTGCGACCGCCGTCTCACGCTGCCCGAAGTGGAGGTGCGCCTCAAGTCGCGGGGCGCGGGGCGCGTGGTGGAACTGGATCTCAATACCGGCAAGTTCCATGAGGTCGAAAGCGTCGTCCGCGACGGCTGGCGGATCTTCCGCACTTCGTTTGCGGAACTCGGTTCGCGTCTGTTCATCGAAGGCGACGCCGCGGTGAAGACTTCGCCGCGTCCGGCGGAACCGGCGGGCGAGGTGGTGCTGACGCTGCCCGCGACCGGGTGGAGCGTCCGCCGCGACGAGCCCAACGTGCTGGTGCTCGACCACGGACGCTACCGCGTCGAAGGCGGAGAATGGAGCGAAAAACTCTTCTTCATCAAACTCGACGCCGCGTTGCGCGAAGTGCTCGATCGACCTCCGCGCGGCGGTTCGATGGTCCAGCCCTACATCAGCGCGGGACGGGCTCCCGAGCGCGTGATCGACACGGAACTCGAATTCACCTTCGAGTGCCGCGAACTCCCCGCGGCGGATGTGGAACTGGCGATCGAGCGGCCCGATCTTTACACGATCACGGTCAACGGCGCTCCGCTCGAACCGATCGACACGGGCTTCTGGTCCGATCCGGCGCTGCGGCGGCTGAAACTCCCCGTCGCGCTGTTGCGGCGCGGCGAGAACCGCCTGAATCTGCGCTGCCGTTACCACGAGTTCCTGCCCGGGGTGGAGGCGCTCTTCATCCTCGGTGATTTCGGCGTGAAAGACGATGCGATCGTCGCCCTGCCGGAGACGGTGGCGTTCGGCGACTGGTGCGAACAGGGCTTCCCGCACTACTCGGGCAACTTCACCTACGTCCGCAAGATCTCCGGGATCGAAGCGGACGGCCGCCCGCTGTTCCTCGAGTTCGGCGAGTGGCGCGGCGCGCTGCTCGGCGTGAGCGTCAACGGCGGCCCCTGCCGACTGCTGCCGTGGGCGCCGTTCCGACTGGACATCGGCGGTGAACTGCGCAGCGGCGACAACGAGATCGCGCTGACCGTCTTCGGACATCGCCGCAACGCTCACGGTCCCTTCTATCTGGAGGAAACGTGGCCGGTGTGGAACGGTCCGCTGCAGTTCAAGAGTTATCTGCAGCCGGTGCGCCGCCTCGTTCCGTGCGGAATTATGGACGCGCCGAAACTCGCGCGCTGAAGCGGAGGATTTTTCCGCCGCCCGGAGGGATCCGGGCGGTTTTTTATGCGCGCCCGATTGAAAAATCGTCCGGAAAAGGTATTTTATACCAGATATATTTTTTATGCGGACGCCGGGCGTTTCCGGCGTCTGTCGGTATTCCAAGGGTCAGGTGATGAAAAAATTTTTCCTGTTGTTGTTGGCGGTGCTGGCGGTATCTCTGGCGTACGCCGAGCCGCCCAAGTATGTCTTTCTGTTCATCGGCGACGGCATGTCCACGCCCCAGCGGATGATCGCGGACGAGTTTTCGCGCGCCAAAGGTAACGGTCAGCTGATCATGAACACGCTGCCGGAACACGCGACCACCCGCACCTGCTCGGCGAACAGTCTGGTGACCGATTCCGCCGCGGCGGCGACCGCGATCGCCTGCGGCGTCAAGACCGATAACGGCAAACTCGGCGTCGATCCGCAGGACCGCCGCCTCGAATCGGTGGCGGAGGTCGCCAAAAAGTCGGGCAAAAAGGTCGGCATCGTGACCTCGGTGACGATCAACCACGCGACACCGGGAGGTTTCTACGCGCATCAGAGCAGCCGCTCGCGGGGCTACGAGATCGGTCTGGATCTCATCGCTTCCGGGTTCGACTACTTCGCCGGCGGCGGGCTGGGGAAATTCGCGGACCGCAAGAAGTCCAAACAGTACAAGGGCAACATCTACGATCTCGCGGCGAAGCGGGGTTATGTGGTGACGTCGACCAAGGCGGAGTTTCAGAAACTGCGCCCCGGCTGCGGCAAAGTCTTCGCGCGCGGCGGTTCCGACGCGCTGCCCTACGAGATCGACGCCGACGGTTCGGTGCCGACCCTCGCCGAGTTCACCGCCAAGGGGATCGAACTTCTGGACAACCCCGACGGCTTCTTCATGATGGTCGAAGGCGGCAGCATCGACTGGTGCGGTCACGGCAACGAGGCGGCGGGCAACCTGACCGAGGTGCTGGGGCTCGACCGGGCGGTGCGCGTGGCGATGGAGTTCGCCAAGCGCCACCCGAAAGAAACGCTGATCGTCGTCACCGGCGATCACGAAACGGGCGGCATGACCATGGGCTTCGCCGGAACCGGCTATCACCTCTATATGGATCGGCTGGCGCTGCAGACTTGCACCACGGGCGAGTTCGTCCGGCGGGTGCGGAAGGCGCGCAAGGCGAAGCCGGAACTCGGTTATGAAGATGTGAAGCCCATGCTCGAAAAGGCCTACGGCTTCAAGTTCTCGGGCAAGGGGCCGATGGTCATCACCCCCGCCGAGGAGCGCGAACTCAAAAACGCTTTCGTCACCGACAAGCACGGCAAGACGCGCGTCAAGGCGGCGCAGTTGGGTACGGCGGCGCGGATCATCATGAGCCACAAGGCGGGCATCGGCTGGACCAGCGGCGCGCACACCGCGCTGCCGGTGCTGACGACCAGTTGGGGCAAGGGCGCGGAGAACTTCACCGGGTTCATCGACAACACCGATATCTCCAATAAACTGAAGGCGCTGCTGCGCAAATGATCCGCAAGGCGGCGGCGCGCGACGGGCTGTTCTGCCTGGTGGTGCTGTTCTGCTGCTGCGGCTTGTACCTGCTGCCGCCGCCGCCGTCGCTGCTCCGGCAGGAGGGGACGAGCGCGCTCGCCTACGTGACAAAGGTCGACAACGCGGATATCCGCCAGCACGGACTGATCCGCGCCGGATCGCAGCAGCTCGAAGTCGAGGTCGCCGACGGCGAATGGAAAGGCCGCCGCTTCCGCGCCGGCAACGAACTGCGCGGTCAGTTGGAACTCGACAAGGAGTTTCGGGTCGGCGATCTCGCGGTCGTGACGATCCCTCCCGACGCGTCGCCCGAATCCAGCGTGCTCGTCGCCCGCGACCACTACCGGGCGGGGTGGGAACTCGTGCTCTTCGGCGGCTTCTGCCTGCTGCTCGTGCTCTTCGGCGGCTGGGTGGGGCTGAAGGCGCTCTTCAGTTTCGTCTTCAGTTGTCTTGCGATCTGGAAACTCGTGATCCCGCTGGTGCTGCGCGGCTGGAGCGCCGACTGGGTGATCTTCGGCACGGTGGCGATCCTCACGGCGGTGATCGTCTATCTGGTGGCGGGGCTGTCGCGCAAGGGGGCGGCGGCGTTCATCGGCAGTTCGGCCGGGGTGCTGGGCGGTCTGGCGATGGCGCATCTCTTCGGCCGCCTCATGAAGATCAACGGGGCGACGATGCCGTATGTCCAGACCCTGCTGTACTCTGGTTACGAGGATCTCTCGCTGCCGGATATCTTCATCGGCGCGATGATCCTCGCTGGCAGCGGCGCGGTGATGGATCTCGCCATGGACATCGCCGCCGGAGTCTGCGAGGTGGCGCGGCACAACCCGCGGCTTTCGGCGCGGGAACTCGCGGCGTCGGGGATCCGCATCGGGCGGAGCGTGGTCGGGACGATGACCACCACGCTGCTGCTGGCGTACTCCGGGGGATACATCACGCTGCTGATGGTCTTTGCGGCGCAGGGGACGCGGGTGGTGGATTTCCTGAACAATCCGCTGGTCGCCGCCGAGGTGGCGAAGACGCTGATCGGGAGTTTTGCGCTGGTGCTGGTGGCGCCGCTGACGGCGCTGGCGTCGGCACTGCTTTTCGCCCCGCGCAAAAAGTGAACAGGCGCAAACCGATCGCCGGTCGCGCCCGTCTGATGTTCTGCCCGCCTTACTTGGCGGCGAGGTCGGCGGCGACGTGCTTCATCGCCTCGCCGATCGCGGGGAACGAATCCAAGTCCTCCGGCAGCGTTCCCGCGTCGCACCGCCGCATGAACTCGGGATCGAGCGGCAGCTGCGCCAGCAGCGGCACGTGGTGCGCCGCCGCGAGTTTCTCCCCGCCGCCCTGCGAAAAGAGTTCGTGGCGAGTGCCGCAGTTGGGACAGATGAAGCCCGACATGTTCTCGACCACTCCCGCGACCTCCAATTCGAGTTTGGCGCAGAAGTCGAGGCACTTGCGGCAGTCCGCGAGCGAGACCTCCTGCGGCGTCGTGACCACCACCGCGCGTTTGCGCCCGGGGATGAGCTGGCAGGCGGAGAGGATCTCGTCGCCGGTCCCCGGAGGAAAGTCGAGCACGAGGTCGTCGAGTTCGCCCCACTCCACCACCGAGAGCAGTTGTTCCAGCACGCCCATCTTGGCGGGGCCGCGCCAGATCACCGCCTGATCGGAGTCTTCGAGCAGCAGCCCGATCGACACGAGTTTCACCCCGCCCGCGTCGAGCGGAGCGATCGAGCCTTCCGTGTCGCCGGGTTCCAGCCGGGCTTCGGCGACGCCGAAGAGCGTCGGCTGGCTGGGGCCGTGGAAGTCCACGTCGAGCAGACCGACGCGGCGTCCCGCTTTGGCGAGCGACAGCGCCAGCAGCGCGGCGACGCTGCTTTTGCCGACGCCGCCCTTGCCGGAGAGGACGAAGTATTTGTTTTTGATTTTGTTCATGCAATCCGCGACTTTGGTATGCCGGCAGTCGCCGCCCGAAGCGCAGCTCCCGCAGTTTCCCGAACACCCTTCCGCCATTTTGAACACTCCCTGTTGCACCGGTCCCGCCGGTTGTGGTTGGATTGGATCGTCCCATGCTCACTATAATATATACGCGCGCGGGAGTTTTTCCAAACCGTCGGCCGCCGCATCCACCGTTCCGGTCTGGGAACGACCGAAATATCGTGCATTATGGTTCGCTTCGGTATCAAAAATAGTGTGATCTACCCATTCTTTGATAAAAAATTAAATAAAATATGAAATATGCTATTGACATTTTGGTTGCGGTTGATTATAATATATGGTGTATCCTAATACGATTGTGCCCGGATTCCCGGCGTAAGTCGGAGAAAGCAAGGCGGTTTTCGGTCTTGCGCGAGGGCGTGGACCGAAAAATAACGACGTAAGGCTTGAAAAAACATCAACCCTTGGAGATAACAAGATGAGCAAGTCGATCGGTTTGAATTTCCGTGGAGTCCGCACCGTTTATCACGGTGAAGTCGCCGAATTCCCCGTGGAAGTCGCCCCCGTCCGGATGGATGCGGCGCGCGCGGCGCGTCTGGCGCGCGAACTCGGCGTCCGCCTCGGATGCCGGGTCGTTACGGGCGAGGCCGACCTCACGCTGCACGTCGGCAAGTCGGCGCAAGTGCCGTTCCTCGGGCTCGCCGAGGGCAACGGCACGGGCAGCGCGGCGTTCGTGAACCTCGACGGTTCCGCCAGTGACGAGCTTCTGCTCGAAGTCGCCGCCCACGAGGCGGGACACCTGCTCGGCACCGTCCGTCACGCGGGCGAAGGTCTCGCCGCCTGCGCCTACACCAACCCCAACAGCGCCGCCAATTACCACCTCAAGCCCACCGGCACCGATCCCGGCGCGGTGGTCCTCGCCAGCGAGGGTATGGTCGCCGACGAACCGTTCGCGCGCCAGTTCGTCGTGAGCAACAACACCGTGGTCGGCACCATCGTCGAATCGGGCGGTCAGCTCTATCTGTCGAGCGGCACGGTCGCGAGTAACGTCTCGGTCTACGGCGGCGGCGGCAACACCACGGCGTTGCAGTCCGGATTGGCCACGGTCATCGTCCACTCGGGCAGCATCCTGCGCAATGTTTATTTGAGCAACACCCAGTACAACTACAATACCAATATTCAAATCTACAACACCGGCGTGTTGAGCGGCGCGGACATCAAGTTGGGGCGCATCGTGGTCGCGGCGGGCGGCAGCGCCTACGACGTCAAGGACTCCGGTTCGCTCCACGTCTACGGCTACGCTTCGGGCGGGCACATCGCGGCGGGCGAATTGATCGTTTTCGCCGGTGGTCTGGTGGAAAACATGACGGTCAAGGGCGGCGGCGCGTATCTTCGCGGCGGCACCATGAAGACCAACGCCCAGCAGACGGGCGGCACCTACCACGTTTCCTCCGGCGGGCAGCTGCACCTTACCGAGGGCGCGGTCACCAACAACGTCATCGTCTACGCCAACGGTCAGGTGCACGTCTCCAACGGAGCGATCGGCGGCAACATCAACATGTCGGCGAACACCGAATTGTTCGTCTCCAACGGCGGCACGGTCGACGGACTCCACACGTCCGCTTCCACCGCCATCGCCTCCGCCATCGGCGCCACGGTCAGCAACGTCGATATCAAAGCCGGTTATCTGCGCACCTATAAGGACAGCGTGGTCTCGGGCGGCACGGTCACGGGCGGCGGCATCAGCGCGACCGCGACTTTCGTGAACGACGTCACCGTCAACAACGGCAATATTTGGCTCTTCACCGGCGCCAGCGCCGCCAACATCACCGTCACCAAGGGGTCTTTCCAGTTCTGGAATGCCAATACCGTGGCGGATACCGTGACCGTCGCCGCCGGGGCGACCATCTCCGCCAATGCGCTCGGCTACGCCAACAACTTCGACATCGCCGCCGGGGCGATCGTCAAGGACCAGGGCAACGGCAACTTCGTCTGGGGCGGCGAACACACCAACATCGCCAGCGGGTTCGTCATTTATCCGCAGGCCAACGCGAGCGCTACGCTCACCGCCGACTACGGCGCGGATTTCTACGCCGAAAACGGCGTGTTCCACAATCTCGCCCTCAGCGCGACCAATGTGCGGATCGCCAACGGCGTTTCGATCGATCAGGGCGAAGTCACCGGCTCCGGCAACATCTATGTGTACTCGGGCGGCGTGGTCGACGGTACGCTCGTGTCGAGCGGCGCCACGATCTACGCGTATTCGAGCGGCCTCGTCAGCAATGCGGTGGTCGACCGAAAGGGCTATTTGACGATCGACAACGGCGGCGTCGCCGAGGGTGCGGTGATCAAGGGCGCCCAAAACGACCTCGCCTATGTCTACGTTCTCTCGGGCGGCGTCCTGAGCGACTTCACGGTGATCAACAGCAACTACCGCTGGAGCAACCAGCTCTACGTCTCCCGCGGCGGTGTGCTTTCGGGCGGCAACATCAGCCGCGGACGCATCACCGTCTACGCGGGGGGCGAGGGGTATGACGTCAACGTTTTGGACTCGGGCTCCATCTACAACTACGGAACGCTTTACGGCGGTTTTACCCGCGCCGGCGGCGAAACGCAGGCGTATAATGGCGGTCTCTTTGTCGGGCACACGATCTCGGGCGGCGGTCTCTACGCCCGCGGCGGCACCTTCTCGTCGACGACCGTGCTGGGCGGCACCGTCGCCGTCTCCACCGGCGGCACGGTCGACGGGGCCACGATGTCGGGCGGCAACCTGCACGTCTCGGGCGGTGGTCTCGCCAAAAACATCAACGTTTCCTCCGGCGGTTACATCTTCCTATCCGGCGGGCACGTCAGCGGCGTGGAGCTCGTCAGCGGCGGCGTGCTCGTCTACTCGGACGGTGTGCTCTCCGGCGCCAAAGTCGCCCGGACCGGCACGGTGGCGGGCGTCTTTGTCTACTCGGGCGGCACGGCTTACGACGTTTTCGCCTCCAATGGCGGCAACGCCGGTTCGATGCGCGTCCTCAACGGCGGCTACGCCAGCGGCGCTTCCGCTGCGGCGGGCGGCTATGTGCTCGCGATCGACGGCGGCGAACTGGAACAGGTGACGCTGCTTTCGAACGGTTACGGCTATGCGTCGGCGGGCGGTACGCTCTCCGGCGTCGTGATGAACGAGGGCGGCGCCCGGCTCCACGACTACGGCACGGTGCGCGGCGTCTCCGCCACCATCGGCAACATCAACGTCTATTCGGGCGGCGTGCTCTCCGGAGCGGTCTTCGGCGGCAGCGCCTATCTGACCGTCATGGGCAGCGGCGTGGCGAGCAATGTGGTCTTCCACAGCGCCGCGGAGCGCGCGGTCGCCTACATGACGATCAGCGGCGGCGCTCTGGTCGAGGGGCTGCGCACCCAGACTTACGGCGCGACGGTCTTCGCCGAGGGCGAACTGCGGGGACTCGAAAACAACGGCGCGTTCGTCCGGGCGCGCAACGGTGGCAGCATCTCCGGCGGCTGGACGACCAGCGGCGAAGTCTGGGCGTCGGCGGGCGGCACGGTCAGCGGACACACGCTCTACACCAGCCGCGCCAACATCTATGTGATGAACTCGGGCGTGGCGAGCGATTCGGTCCTCTCCGGCGGGCGGCTGTTCCTGCGCGGCGGCAACGCGAGCGGCGTCACGATCTACGACGGCTACGCCAAGACCTTCGATACCCGGACGACCCTCGTCGGCGGTACGCTGGACGGCGTGGTGCTGTCGGGCGGTTCGCTCCGCGTCGAGAGCGGCGCGGCGACGAACGTCGAAGCCGCGGGCGGTACCATCGAAGTCGCCGCGGGCGCGACGCTCACCAACGTGACGGCGTTGGGCGATACCGCGATCGACATCGACTTCACCGGTGTCGAAGATCCCGCGACCGCGATGATCGACTCGTTCGCCCAAGTGGCGGAGACGGTGGCCGTGAGCGTCACCGGCATCGGCGCGGCAGGAACTTACGCGCTCGCCGGAGCGGGCAGCGTGTCGGGAGTCACCGTCAAGGCGGGGCTTTACGATGACGCCGTGGCGACGGGAGCGACTTACACCAACGCGACGACCGGCTTCACCTACGGTTTCGACGGCAAGAGCGTCACGGCGACCGCGCTGAACCTGGCGGCGAAGAGCGAGGCGGCGGCGCTGAGTACCGCCGACACCGCGATCAACGGCAGCGACCGCGCGGCGAAGTGGGATGCTTCCACAACTTACTCGGGCAGCGTGGCGCTGGCGAGCGATGCGATCGCCGGCGACGCGTGGCTGGTCATCGACGGCGCCGACGTGTCGAGCGCGCTCTACGGTGCTTCGGGCGCCTTCGCCAACACCGTCAACATCGCGGCGAAGTCGGGTACGATCCGCAACCTCGCGGCGGGCGCGGCGGCGGGCGGCACCGTCGGCGGCGTCAATCTGACGGTCGACGGCGCGGACTTCACCGGCACCGCCTACGCGGGCGGCTTCGGCAGCGTCGCGGGCGAGACCAATACGCTGCTGGCGGCCGGAACCTTCTCGAAGGACTTCTACGCGGGCGCGCTCGCCAACAAGAATGCCGCCGCCACGAGCGTCGGCGATGTGAACCTCACGGTCGAAGGCGGCACGTTCGCTGGCAATCTCTACGGCGCGTCGGCGGTCAAGACCGCGGCGACGGTCGGCTCCGGCATCCGCCATACGGCGGGCGATGTGACGCTGACGTTGGCGGGCGGCAGCACCACGAACGCCAAGTTCTGCGCGTTCGCGGGCGGTTACGCCACCGGCGACGCCACGGGGACCGTCTATACGGTCGGCAGCGTGACCGTCGAGGTCGCGGACGGAGTTTGGGGCGACGCCGAATTCGATGAGGAGGGCGCTCTCGTCAGCCTCACGCCGTACGGCGGGCGCGGACTCTTCGGCGGCACGTTTGCGTCGGGCGTCACCTCCGAGGTGTTGGCCGGCGTCGACATCACCGTCACCGGCGGTATGATCGGCAACGTCTTCGGCGGCGGCTGGGCGCAGAAGGGCGGCAACAGCGTCGTCGGCGATGTGAACATCACCGTCACCGGCGGCACGATCGGCAACGTCTTCGGCGGCGGCAGCCACTCGGTGGACGGCGCCAAGGGCACGACGAGCGTCGACAATGTCGACATCGTGGTCTCGGGCGGCACGATCACGGGCAGCATCTTCGCCAAGGGACAGGCGGAAGGCGATACCGTCACCGGTACGGCGACGGTGACTTTCACCGGCTACCGCCTGAGCCGCACCATCGACTGCAACGTTTACGGTTACAGTTACGTCGGCGATACGTCGGCGGTCAGCGAGGCGCTGAACTTCGCGGACTTCGCGGGTACGCTGACCGGTTCGATCGGCGGCTTCGCCGAGGTGAACCTCACCGGCATGACCGAACTTACGCTCGCCGGCGCGGAAGACGCGAGCATCTCCAACAGCGCCTGGAACTTCGACGTCGCCGGACGCAGCGACCTGGTCGCGGGCGATGCGCTGCTCACCTGGAGCGATGCGGACTTCTCCGCCGACTCCATCACGCTGAAACTCACCGACGCCGTCGCGGTCGACGCCTGGACGCTGATCGCCGGTGGCGCGGAGACGGCGTACAATACCGGCGAAGGCAAGTTCGCGGTCGAGATCGGCGATGCCGTCTCCGCCCTGACCTTCAACGCCGAAACCGGCATGACCGACGCGATCAGCGGCGGCGCGTACGACGGCTGGGGCTTCGCGCTGGAGGATTCGGTGCTGAAGTTCAAGAACCTCGCGTGATCCGCGAAAAAATCGTTTCATCCGCCCCGGTCGCCGCGGCGACCGGGGTTTTTTATGCTTTTCCCCGCGCCGACCTTTACAACCGGGCGGCGCTGTGTTATATTAGCGCCCGACAACAGGGAGAAACGCGATCGGGATGTCCAGACACAAGAAACCGAAATCCAAATTCCGCATCATCGTGGAATACGCGCTGTTCGCGCTGATGTTCCATATTTTGCGCGCGCTGCCGCTCAAGTGGGGCTACCGTTTTTCGGCCTGGCTGATGCGGATGTTTTTCCGCCTCGAAAAGACCCATTCGGTGCGTTCGGTGCAGCACATACTGCACTCCGGGATCGTCGCGTCGGAGCCGGAGGCGGTGGATCTCGCCCGCCGCGCCTATGTCGAATCGGGCAAACTGATCGTCGAAGTCGCCAAGTCCGATCTGTTGTTCCGGCAGGAGGAGTTCATCGCCGACGCCCCCGAAAGCACCCTCGACTATGTGCTCGGTTCGCGCAATCCCGACCGCTTCGACGGTCTGATCATGGTCACGGCGCACTTCGGCAACTGGGAGATCGCGGGCGGCGCGTTGAGCAGTTTCATGGGGCGGCGGATCACCTCGCTGATGCGTCACTTTTCCAACCCGCTGATCGGCAAACTGATCCTGAGCCACCGCGCCGCGCCGCTGGTCACGCTGGCGGATAAGCGCCGCGGCGTGCGTCCGCTCCTGAAAGCGCTGAACGACCGCGAGATCGCCACCGTGCTGATCGACCAGCACGCGGCGGGGAGGGAGGGCGTCGTCTGCGAGTTTTTCGGGCATCCGGCGCGGGTGCACATGACTCCGGCGCTGCTCCATCTGAAGACCGGCGCGCCGATCATGCCGGAGGTCACGACCCGGCTGCCCGGCGAGAAGTTTCGCTTTGCGATGACCGCCGGCGAACTGATCCGCTACACCCCCACCGGGGACAAGGCGCGCGACGTTTACGCCGTCACCCAGATGTGCATCTCGGCGCTGGAGGAGTTGATCCGCCGCCATCCCGAACAGTGGTTGTGGGCGCCGCGGCACTGGGTGGATCTCAACCGCGGGCAGGATGCGGAGTACGCGAATTGGACTCCGCCGTATCCGCGGCCGCGGACTACGGCGTCTTCCCGAACTTAGCCATCACCAGTTTGAGGTCGTGCCACGCCTCGCGCTTGGCGCTCTCCTGCCGGAGCAGAAACGCCGGGTGGAAGGTCGGCATGACCGGGATGCCGCGATAATCCTGCCAGTTGCCGCGCAGTCTGGTGATGCCCTCTTTCCGCCCGAGCAGAAACGATACCGCCGTCGCCCCCAACAGGACGATCACCTTAGGGCGGATGAACCTGATCTGCCGTTCCAGATAGCCGATGCACATCGCCGCCTCGTCGGGGGTCGGCACCCGGTTCCCCGGCGGACGGCACTTGACCACGTTGGCGATGTACACCTCCCGCCGGGTGAAGTGCATCGCGGCGATCATCCTGTCGAGCAGCTGCCCCGCCTTGCCGACGAAGGGCCGCCCGGAGCGGTCTTCGTCCGCGCCGGGACCTTCGCCGATGAACATGAGTTCCGCGTGCGGATCGCCTTCGCCGAAGACCACGTTGGTGCGCGTCGCCGCCAGCGGGCAGCGTCTGCAGTTCTGCGCGAAGAGCCGCATCTTTTCGAGTCTGACCTCGGGCGGGTCGTCGGGAGCGGCGGCGGTCTCCGCCGGCGTCGGCGCCGGTGTCGGCGTCGGCGCCGGTGTCGGCGTCGGGGCGGGCGGTTCCGGTTCCGGGCGGAACGGACGCGGCCGCACGAAGCCCGGACGCACCGCGGGAGCGCACAATTCGCGCATCGTTTCGGCAGCGACCGAGCCGGGGTGTTTTTCCCCGTAACTTTTCGCGCACTCCAGCAGCTGATCGAAAAAGGTTTCGCCTTCCGCGTCCATGTTTATCCGAGTTGTTTCTTGTTAAAAGCACAAACCAACGCTATATTATAATATACAGCACAACACTCCCTTTTTAAAAGGGCATTTCGGAAAGAGAAAGGTGTAAAAAATGAAAGTTGTCGTGGCATACTCCGGCGGTCTGGACACCTCGGTGATCGTCAAGTGGGTCAAGGAGGCCTATAACGCGGAGGTCGTCTGCTACTGTGCCGACGTCGGGCAGGAGGAGGAACTCAACGGTCTGGAGGCGAAAGCCATCGCCACCGGCGCCAGCAAGTGCATCATCGACGACCTGAACGAGGAGTTCGCCCGGGACTTCATCTTCCCGATGCTTCAGGGCGGAGCGATCTACGAGAACAACTACCTGCTCGGCACCAGCATCGCGCGTCCGCTGATCGCCAAGCGCCTCGTCGAAGTCGCCAAGGCGGAACACGCCGACGCGATCTGCCACGGCGCGACCGGCAAGGGCAACGACCAGGTGCGCTTCGAACTCAACGCGAACGCGATCGATCCGTCGGTCAAGGTCATCGCCGCGTGGCGGGATCCCAAGTGGTGCTTCACCGGCCGCCTCGACATGATCGAGTACGCCAAGAAGAACAACATCCCCGTCAGCGTCTCCGCCAAAAAACCGTACAGCATGGACCGCAACCTGCTGCACATCAGCTTCGAGGGCGGCATCCTCGAGGATCCGTGGCAGGAACTGCCCGAGGACATCGCCGTGATGACCGAGCCGCTCTCCCGCGCCGCCAATGAGCCGGAGAACGTCGTCATCCACTTCGAAAAAGGCATCCCGACCGAGGTCAACGGCGAAAAACTCTCGCCCGCCAATCTGATGCGCAAACTCAACGCCCTGGGCAAGAAGCACGCCGTCGGCCGCGTCGACATCGTGGAGAACCGCTACGTCGGCATGAAGTCGCGCGGCGTCTACGAGACCCCCGCCGGCACGATCCTCACCGCCGCCCACCGCGGCTTGGAGGAGATCACCCTCGACCGCGAAGTCATGCACCTGCGCGATTCGCTGATCCCGCGTTACGCCGACATGATCTACAACGGCTTCTGGTTCGCCCCCGAGCGCGAGATGCTGCAGGCGATGATCACCGAGAGCCAGAAGTTCGTGACGGGCGACGTCCGCGTCAAACTCTTCAAGGGCGCCTGCCACGTCACCGGCCGCCGCAGCGAATACAGCCTCTATGACGACGCGATCGCGAGTTTCGAGGGTGCCGAGGCGTACGACCACAAGGACGCCGCCGGTTTCATCAAACTCAACGCGCTCCGGCTCAAGGTGCTCGCCCGCAGCCGCCAGAAGCGCTACTGATCGGAAGAGGTGCATATCATGGGCAAGAACTACAAGATCGCGGTGCTCCCCGGCGACGGGACCGGTCCCGAAGTGATCGCCGAGGCGGTCAAGGTGCTGGACGCCGCTGGTAAGAAGTTCGGTTTCACGACCGAGAAGACCACCTACAACTGGGGCGGCGAAAACTACCTCGCCACCGGAGAGATCCTCCCCGACGACGCCGTCGCCAAACTCCGCGCCAACGACGCGGTGCTGCTGGGCGCGATCGGCCATCCGAAGGTCAAGCCCGGGGTGCTCGAAAAGGGCATCCTGCTGCGGCTGCGCTTCGAGTTGGACCAGTACATCAACCTGCGTCCCGTCAAACTCTTCCCCGGCGTCGAGACGCCGCTGGCGCACAAGCGCCCCGAGGACATCGACTATGTGGTCGTCCGCGAAAACACCGGCGGCGTCTATACCGGCATGGGCGGCACCGTCCAGACCGGTACGCCCGACGAAGTCGCCTGCCAGAACTGGGTCTACACCCGCAAGCAGGTCGACCGCTGCCTCAAGTTCGCGTTCGAACTGGCGATGAAGCGCCACAGCAAGGCTGATCCGTGGCGCGGACTCAGCGCCGAGGACCGTCAGGCGGGGTATACTTCGCAGCTGACGCTGGTCGGCAAGACCAACGTGCTCACTTACGTCTGCGGGCTCTGGGAGCGCGCTTTCCACGAGATGGCGCCCAAATATCCGCAGGTCAAAACCTCCTACTGCCACGTCGACGCGACCACGATGTGGATGGTCAAGAACCCCGAGTGGTTCGACGTGATCGTCACCGAGAACCTGATGGGCGACATCATCACCGACCTCGGCGCGATGACGCAGGGCGGCATGGGCATCGCCTCCGGCGGCAACCTGAACCCCGAGGGGGTCAGCATGTTCGAGCCGATCGGCGGTTCCGCGCCCAAGTACACCGGCTTGGGGGTCATCAACCCGCTGGCGGCGATCGGCGCGGCGGCGATGATGCTCGACTATCTGGGCGAACACGCGGCGGCGGCGGCGATCGAAAAGGCGATCGCGTGCGCCACCGGCACCAAACTCAAGTCGATGGCGGCGGGCAAGATGGGGTATTCGACGAGCGAAGTCGGCGATCTCATCGTGTCGATGCTGTAATCGTTAAGGCGATGGACGGTTCCGGCGTCGCCAGACTGTTCCCGCCGGGGACGCGGATGCTCCGGCTTTTCACCGCCCCGGAGTTCGCCTCCGGAGCGGCGGAGCCGCCCGGGTGGGACGACGCCGGGATGCGGCTGTGCAAACAGCGCTCCAAGGGGCGGGCGACGGTCGGCAACGGCGTGTTCCTCAAGGAGTATGTCTACCGCTCGCGCTGGGACTTCTGGCGGCGGCGTCTGATGACGCCGCGTCCGTTCGTCGCACTGGCGGCGGCGCGGCGGCTCGCCGCGCTGGGGGTGCCGACGCCGCGAGTGCTGGCGGCGGCGCGCGGGGTCGCTCCCGACGGGTCGCTCCGCGACCTTCTGGTCACCGAGGAACTGCCCGGAAGCGTCCGCTTCGGCGACGCTCCCGATATGACCGTCGGGGAGGCGGCGGCGGAACTGCTCCCGGTGATGCTGCGTCTGCACACGGGCGGATTTTATCACGGCGACCTGAGTTTGCGCAACTGGTATCGTGATCCCGGCGGCGCGTGGGGGCTGATCGACCTCGACGGCGCGGTGCTGTGCCGCCGCCGGGTGTCGAAACCGCGGCGGACGCGCGAACTTGCGCGGCTCGCGAGCAGTTGTTTTCTCGCGGAGAACCGCGCCGACGCGGGGCGGCGGGAGTTGTTCGCCCTGGGGCGGGAGTTTTTGGAAATTTACGCTTCCGGCGGCGGTTCGGTATCCGAACGGGGATTTTACCGTCGCACATTGGCGCTGGTGAATCGCTCCCGGCGGAAATATTTGGGGCTGGAGGGTCTTTGAAATGAACGAAGCCGGGGAACTGTCACGGCGGTTGCGGCTGCCCGGAACGGCTCCGCATCTGACCGAGGCGTTCATGCACCGCTCCTACGCGGTGGAGCACCAGCTCGACTACGACAACCAGCGGCTGGAGTTTCTCGGCGACGCGGTGCTGGAGATCATCCAGACCGAATTTCTCTTCCGGCGCTGTCCCGACGCGACCGAGGGGCAGCTGACCAAACTGCGCTCCGCGCTCGCCTGCGAGAGCGCGCTGGCGGAGTGGTCGCGGCAGCTGCGGCTGGGGGAATTCCTCAAGGTCGGCCGCGGCGAGGAGGATTCCGGCGGAGCGGCGCGCCGTTCCACGCTGGCGGATCTCTTCGAAGCGGTGCTGGGGGCGGTCTATCTGGACCTCGGCATGGAGGCGGCGCGCGGCTTGGTACTGCCGCTTCTGGAGCGGAGCCTCGGCGATCCCGGCGAACTGCTGATGGAACTCAACCCCAAAGGGCAGCTGCAGGAACTCACCCAGCGCCGTTTCGGCAAGACTCCCGTCTATCAGGTGCTGGGGGTGTCGGGTCCCCACCATCTGCCCGAGTTCAAGGTCGAGGTGCGGGTCGGCGGCTGGGTCGCCGTCGGCGACGGCACCAGCCGCAAATTGGCGGAAAGCCGCGCGGCGGCGGTGCTCTGCCGTTATTTATCCGCCGATTCGAGCAGATAGTTCCGCGCGGCGGCGATCCCGGCGTAACTGCCGATCTCGCGCTTGAGTTCGCTCGGCACGACCGCGCAGTCCTCCCGCATCTGCCGCCACGAGAAGCGCGGCAGGTACTTCATGATGGGGTCGGTGTAGAGATTGCCCACCGCCCACGCCAGCGTGCCGAGCACGATCTTTTCCGGGTTGAAGATGTTTATGAACATGCCGATCGCCTGTGCGTTGCGGAGCGCCATCTCGTCCCAGAGCCGGAGCGCGTACTCGTCGCCCTCGCGCACCGCCTGTTCGAGCGTGCGCATGTCGATCTTGGCGGGGTCGCCGCCAGCGATCCGCATGATCCGGCTGTCGGGCCGGTCCGCCAACTCCTCGCGCATCCGATCCGCGACCGCGCGGCCGCCGCAGAAACTCTCGTAACAGCCGCGCTGTCCGCAGTTGCATTGACGGCCGTTGAGGTCGAGGCAGATGTGCCCCATCTCGCCCGCGCTCAGCGACGCCGCGCCGCGGATCAGCCTGCCGCCGGCGATGATGCCGCCGCCGATGCCGGTGCTCATCGTGAGGTAGATGAAGTCCCGGCAGTTGCGTCCCGCGCCGAAGAACCACTCCGCCAGCGCGCCGCAGTTGGCGTCGTTCTCGAAGCAGCCGGGGATGCCGAGTTCGCGGCGGAAGGTGTCGAGGATCGGCACATGGTCCCACCGCTTGTTGTTGGTCGGGGCGAGGAGGATGCCGTTCTTCGCGTTGGCGGGGAACGGCGCCGAGATGCCGAACGCGGCGATGTCGGCGACCCGCACCCCCGCTTCGGCGGCGAGTTCGCGCGCGTCGCGGAGCATTTGCGGCAGGATCACCGCGGGATCGGTGTCGATGTTGCCGATGCGCCGCTGACCGAGCAGTTTGCCGTTTTCGTCGCCGAGACCGATGCCGATCTTGGTGCCGCCGATGTCGAAGCCGAGCAGAAGCCGTGCCATTGAAATTCCATGCTCCATGTTGTGTGCGGGGTCGATCCCCCGATTGTTCAAGTACCCGAATGTAAATATAGCACCGCGCCGGACGGGTTGCAAGGTTGCAAAGCCTCCGCCGCGGGGGTATATTGTAGCGGTGAGGAGCATATCATGATCTGTTATATCGGCAAGCGGCTGCTGCTGGCGGTGTTCACTTTGCTGGCGATATTGCTGGTGAGTTACTGCCTGCTGCGGCTCGCCCCCGGCGACCCGACGCGGAGCAGTATGCTCGGCGGCGAGGAGCGGGGATTGAACGCGGAGCAGGGGGGCTTGATCCGCAACGAGTCTCTGCGCGAGAAACTCGCGCTGGACAAGCCGTGGCCGGTGGGCTTCGCGCTGTGGCTGCGGGGTGTGGTCACCCGCGGCGATTTCGGTGAATCCGCCACCGTCGATCCCGGCCGCCCCGTCACCGCGCTGATCGCCGAGCGGCTGCCGGTCACGCTGTGGCTGAACCTCTGCGCGGTGCTGCTGACCTACCTGCTGGCGATCCCGATCGGAGTGACGGCGGCGGTGCGGTCGGGTGGCTGGTTCGACAAAGTATCCAATCTGGCGCTCTTCACGCTCTATTCGCTGCCGGTGATGTGGGTGGGGCTGTTGCTGCAATCGTGGCTGTGCGAAGGGGGGAAACTCCCGTTTTTCGCGCTCAAGGCGGCGGTCGCGGATCAGGGCGAGTGGTCGATCTGGCGCTACCAGTACGAACTTTTCCGCGCCTACGCGCTGCCGGTGGTGTGCCTTTCGTACGGGGGGATCGCGGGGCTGTCGCGCTACTGCCGGGGGAGCATGCTCGAAGTGGTCAACAGCGACTTCGTGCGCACCGCCCGGGCGAAGGGACTGCCGGAGTGGCGCGTGGTGTGGGAACACGCTTTTCGCAACGCGCTGGTCACGTTGATCACGCTCTTCGGCGGACTGCTGCCGGGGTTGGTGGCGGGGAGCGTGCTCGTGGAGTACATCTTCAACATTCCGGGGATGGGCACGCTGTCGCTGCTGTCGCTGTCGAGCCGGGATTATCCTTTGCAGATGGCGTTGTTTTTCTTCTCCGGGGTGCTGACGCTGACGGGGATATTGCTCGCGGACCTGCTGTACGCCGTCGCCGACGCCCGCATCCGCCTGACCAAGTAGAATACCGCGATAAAGGCAAAAAAAGAGGAGCAGATGATCCGCGGCCTGTCAAAATTCGCGTAGGGCTGCTTGGTTCCCCACCTGACCCGGTTGGCGATTTTGACAACACGCGGAGTCCGCTCCAAACTCCACTTTATATAACTTAACGGCGCGAGGCGAAAATTTCAAGCAGAAATGCGATCTCCCGCCGTTGTTTTTTGCGTTCGACCACGCGGTCGATCAAACCTTTGTCCAGCAGAAACTCCGCCGTCTGGAACCCCGGAGGCAGTTTCGCGTTGGTCGTCTCCATGATCACCCGCGGCCCCGCGAAGCCGATCATCGCCCCCGGCTCCGACAGGATCACGTCGCCCAGCGTCGCAAAACTCGCCGAAACTCCGCCGTAGGTGGGGTTGGTCAGCAGCACGAAGTAGGGCAGATCCGCTTCGGCGTGGCGCTCCAGCGCCGCGCTGGTCTTCGCCATCTGCATTAGACTGATGATCCCCTCCTGCATGCGCGCCCCGCCCGAAGCGGTGACGAGCAGCACCGGGAGTTTTTCCCGGGTGGCGGTCTCCACCGAGCGGGTGATGCGCTCGCCCACGACCGCGCCCATCGACGCGCCCATGAAGCGGAAATCCATTACGCCGATCACCAGCGGATGCCCGTCGATCGTCGCCCGGCCGCAGACCACCGCCTCGGAGAGCCCGGACTTGTCCTCGTTCTCCTTGAGCCGCTGCGAGTAGGATTTGGAATCGGTGAAGCCCAGAAAGTCCCGCGACTTCAATTCGCCGGCGATCTCGGTGAAACTCCCCGGATCGCAGAGCATGTCGATCCGCTCCGCCGCAGTCATCGGCAGGTGACATTCGCAGTTCCAGCAGACTTGCAGATTGTCGCGCAGCTGGTCGGTGTAGAGGGTCTGGTTGCAGTGCTTGCACTTGACCCACGACCCGTCGGGGATCACCATCTTGTGACCCGCCGGCTCCGGACGCAACGTCGAATATTTTCCTCCGCCGAACAGAGACATGATATCAGCGCGGCCTCCGCCGTGTTAAATGAATCGCATACCGAAAAAAACACCGGTCGTGGAGCGCGTTGCTCCCACCGGCGACTACGTTATAATATAGCACCGGAACGGGTTTTTTTCAATCCGGCGCGCGCTTTGCTCCGCCCCGTCAGACGCGGCGGCGGAAGAAGTAGCGTTTGAAGAAGCGCTCCGGGTCGAGCGAACGTTTGGCGTGGCGCAGACTTTCCTCGTTCATATCCTGTTCGCGGTTCATGAACGCCGCCTTGCCGCGCAGAGCGATGGCGAGCTGCCACGTCAGCGTCTGGGACGCCCCCTTGACCGAGTGGTCCGCCTTTTCGAAGTGCACGTCCACCGTGTCGGAGGGCAGGATGCTGTACACCGAGAAGCCCGCCGGGAAGTCCGGCTCGGCGTAGAGGATGATCCCGAACAGCCCGAGTTTGGAGAAGTTCTTCCACGTCTGTTCCAGCGCGATCGCCTCCTCGTCGAGGAACTCGCACGGGGTCAGCCGGGAGTTGAGCTCGGTCGCCAGTTTGGCGGCGACGGGGATCTCCTCGGCGGTGATCTTCTTGACCGAGGCGGTGGGCCAGTTGGACTGGAACTGTTTGACCAGATTGTGCTTTTTCCGCAGTTTCGGGCCGACGAACGTCGCGATCTTTTCGACCGAGAAGAGGTAGTCGATCATGCCCTCGTCGAACTCGATGTCGAAGTATTTGTCGCAGTCGCCGTGGCGGTCGAGGAACTCCTCGGGCACGTCGTAGATGCCGCCGTCGATCAGCCCCTCCGCCATGAAGGCGTCGGCGATCTCGCGCAGTTCCTCGGGGTCGGTCCACTTGCCGAGCGGGTAGTGGATGGTGCGCGACACGCGTTCGTAGACGACGATGCGGTCCTTCCACTCCAGAAACTCGATCTTGTAGGGTTTCTGGTAGACGAACAGATTGACGAAACTGCATTCGCAGCTTTGGCTGTTCATCAAGGCGATCTTCTGTTCAAAGAGACTGCGGTCGGTGAGACGCACCGGACGCAGGGCGGAAAAATCGATTTTGCTTTTCATACTTGCTTGCAATTATTTCCCAAACGGGAGAACGGGGATCTTCAGCCCCAGATCTTGTCCAAATTGTCTTCCTGCAACATCACGCCGGTGCCCTTGACGACGGCGTTCAGCGGTTCGTCGGCGACGAAGATCGGCAGCCCGGTCTCTTCGCTCAGCAGTTTGTCCAGCCCGGAGAGCAGCGCTCCGCCGCCGGCGAGGATGATCCCGCGGTCGAGCAGGTCGGCGGCAAGGTCCGGCGGGCAGTGTTCGAAGGTCGAACGTACGGCTTCGATGATCGACGTCACCGGCTCCTGCAGCGCGCCGCGGATCTCCGCCGCGGTGATGCGCACCATCTTGGGCACGCGGGAGACCATATCCAAACCCTTGACGTCCATCGTGGCGTCGTCGCGCACCGGGTAGGCGCTGCCGATCTTGATCTTGATCTGCTCGGCGGTGAGTTCGCCGATCAGCATGTTGTAGGTGCGCCGCAGATACTGCGAGATCGTCGAGTCGAGCTGGTCGCCGCCGACGCGCACGCTTTTGGCGTCGACGATGCCGGAGCACGAGATCACCGCCACTTCGGTCGTGCCGCCGCCGATGTCGACGATCATGCTGCCCGTGGGATCGGCGACCGGCAGCCCCACCCCGACAGCGGCCGCCATCGGCTCCTCGACCAGCACCACGTCACCGGCACCGGCGTGCTTGGCGCTGTCCTTGACGGCGCGGTTCTCGACCTCGGTGATGCCGGAGGGGACCGCGACGATCACCCGCGGATGCAGCAGCCGCCGGCGCCACGGCATTTTGTGGATCGCCTTGAAGATGAAGTAACGCAGCATCTCCTCGGTGATCTCGAAGTTGGCGATCACGCCGTCTTTCATCGGGCGGATGGCTTTGATCCCCGGCGGGCACTTGCCGAGCATCTCCTTGGCTTCGCGGCCGACGGCGAGGACCTCGTTGCTGCTGGCTTTGATCGCGACCACCGACGGTTCGGAGAGCACCACGCCGAGATCCCGGACATAGACCAGGCAGTTGGCGGTCCCCAAGTCGATGCCGATATCCGTCGAAAACAGTTTGGTCAAATATTGAGTACCCACTTTGGACCCCTTGATTGGCCTTTGGTTGGCTTGAATACAATTATCCAATACAATAACGTGCTTTTTGAAAAATGCAAGTGCCGAAATGAAAAAACTTGGCTTCATCTGCCCCGCGGGGGCGTAAAAATTCCGGCGGCGGAGTTTCCCCCGCCGCCGGTTTCGTCACGATTTTTTCGGTCACAGCCCCTTGAGCATGTTCAGCAGCACGCCCGCCGCCACTGCGGAGCCGATCACGCCGGAGACGTTCGGCCCCATCGCGTGCATCAGCAGGAAGTTGTGCGGATCGGATTCGAGTCCCACCTTGTTGACCACCCGCGCCGCCATCGGCACGGCGGAGACTCCGGCGGCGCCGATCAGCGGGTTGATCTTGGTCTTGCTGAAACAGTTCATGATCTTGGCGAAGATCACTCCGCTCGCGGTGCCGACCGAGAACGCGACCGCGCCGAGGACGAGGATGCCCAGCGTCTGCAGCGACAGGAACTGATCCGCCGAGAGTTTCGACCCGACCGCGAGGCCGAGGAAGATCGTCACGATGTTGATCAGCGCGTTCTGGGCGGTCTGGTTCAGCCGCTCGACCACTCCGCATTCGCGCATCAGATTGCCGAACATCAGCATGCCGATGAGCGGCGCGGCGTCGGGCAGCAAATAGGCGCAGAGCAGCGTGATCAGGATCGGGAAGCAGATCTTTTCGAGTTTGCCGACCTGACGCAGCTGGCTCATTTTGATCTTGCGCTCCGCCTCGGAGGTCAACAGTTTCATGATCGGCGGCTGGATGATCGGCACGAGCGCCATGTAACTGTACGCCGCTACCGCCACCGCCCCGAGAAGTTTCGGCGACAGTTTGCTCGTGAGGTAGATGCTGGTCGGTCCGTCGGCGCCGCCGATGATGCCGATGCTGGCGGCGTCCTTCGGGTCGAAGTCGATCCCGATGTGGCACATGGTGAGCCCGAGCGCGCCGAGCAGCGCGAAGAAGATCCCCATCTGGGCGGCGCCGCCGAGCAGCGCGGTCTTGGGATTGGCGATCAGCGGGCCGAAGTCGGTCATCGCTCCCACGCCCATGAAGATCAGCAGCGGGAAGACTCCCGACTCGATACCGACCTGATAGATCATGCCCTGCAGCCCGTGGGGTCCGGAGATCCCGGCGAGCGGGATGTTCGCCAGCAGCGCGCCGAAGCCGATCGGCAGCAGCAGCAGCGGCTCGAACTCCTTGACCACCGCGAGGTAGATCAGCACCAGCGCCACGCCCATCATGAGCACACGGCCCAATCCGAGCGTCCAGGTGTTTTTGAAGTCGCTGGAACTCTGGCGGATGATGTCGTAGATGCCGGTCGAGTGCCACAACCCCCGGAACGCCTCGCCCCAGCCGGGCATCTTCTGGGTCCCGGCGGCGGCGTTGTCGACCGAATCGTGGGCGATCGCGACGCTTTCGAGCGAGGCGATGACGTCGCCCTTACGGAGCGTGGCGGCGGGGACGGCCTTGGGGTTGAATCTGCTCACCCGCAAGGCGACGTGCGCCTTGAGTTTGCCTTTGCTGCGGCCATTGGGTTGGACGATCATGATCTCGCTGCCCGGGTCGAGCGTCTGACCGTCGGCGGCGGATACGGAGTAGATCACCGCCGGCTTGTCCCACATGTAGACGAGGTAGAAGTGCCCGGCGACGGGATCGCGGTACCAGCCGAAGAGTTCGTCGCTGAAGTTGGGGCGGAGTTTCGCCCCGGCTGGCAGCACGAACCGATCGGCAACGGCGACTTTTTTGGCGGCGACCTTTTGGGGAGCGACCGCCTTGGGCGCGGCGACCTTTTTAGCGGCGACCTTTTGGGCGGCGGGGCGGATCACCTGCGGTTCGGGGGGCAGCGCGGATTTGGCGGCGCGCGCCGCCCCGGCGATGCCGAGGAGCGCGAGGAGCAGGAACAGAGACTTTTTCATGTCGGCACCCCGCGTTTAACCGATGATCGCGAGTTTGTCGCCCGCGGCGACGACCGCGCCCTGAGCGACGCAGATCTCTTTGACCGTACCGGCGTTGTCGGCCTTGATCTCGGTCTCCATCTTCATCGCTTCGATGACGAGCACCGTATCCCCGGCGGCGACCTGCGTCCCGGCGGCGGCGACGATCTTGGTGACGGTGCCGGGGAGGGGCGCGAGCAGTTCGGTGCCGGCTCCGGAGCCGCCCGCCGCGGCGGGCGCCGCCGCGACCTGCGCCTTGCCCTCGGCGAGGCCGACCTTGTAGGTCTTGCCGTTGACGGTGGCGGTGTACTCATTCCCGTTGGCGCCGACTTCGACGACGACCTGTTTGCCGTCGATGGTGGCGGTGTAGGCGCCGGCGGCGGCGGAACTCTTCGGTTTGGCGGCCTCCTTGTAGCGGATGCCGTTCGGTCGCTCGCCCTTGAGGTAGTTGAGCCCTTTGTCGCCGCAGGCGGCGACGATGAAGATATTCTCCTCCGTGGTCGGCAGACCGGCGGCTTCGAGTTTGGCGACCTGCGCTTTGATGCTCAAACTTTCGTCGCGGTCGTTGATCGCGACCACCGCCTCGGTGGTGGGCTCCATTCCGAGCTGTTCCTGAGCGAGTTTCACGATCTCGGGATCGGGCGCGACCGGAGTCTTGCCGAAGTAGCCGAGCACCATCTTGCCGTAGCCGTTCCTGTCGATCACCTTCCACTTGCCGCGCATGGCGTTGCTGAACGCCTGCTGGAAGTAGAACTGCGAGACCGGCGTGACCGAGGTGCCGAAGCCGCCCTTGGCGACGACTTCGCGCATTTCGGCGATGCACTGGTCGAACTTGTCGAGGCAGTTGTTGTCGCGCATCATCTGGGTGTTGGCGGTCAGCGCGCCGCCGGGCATGGGCGAGAAGACGATCTTGGGCGAGACCTGCATGGATTCGGGCGGCATGAAGTATTTGTCCATGCACTTTTCGAAGACGTTCTCGGCGGCGAGGATCTTTTCGGGATCGATGTCGAGCGTGTACTCGGTGCCGCGGAGCCGCTGGTACATCACGAGGATGTCCGCCTCGCAGGTGCCGCCGGAAAGCGGACTCATCGCGAGGTCGATCACATCCGCGCCGGCTTCGATGGCGGCGAAGTTGCAGCTGACCGCCATCCCGGCGGTGTCGTGGGTGTGGAACTGGATCTCCTTGGCGCCGACGCCGAAGGTCGAGTCGAGCACTTCGCGCGCCATTTTGATCGTCTCATAGACGGTGGCGGGGGTGCTGGTGCCGCTGGCGTCTTTGAAGGCGAGGCTGTCGAAGGGGATGTCGGCGGCGAGGATTTCGTGCAGGCGGTCGATGTAGAACTTGGGGGTGTGCGCGTAACTTTCGTTCAGTCCGGGGGCGAGTCCCATCATGGTCACGGTGACCTGATGTTTGAGCCCGTGGCGGGCGATCGCGCGGCCGGAGACGTCGAGGTTGCGCACGTCGTTGAGGGCGTCGAAGTTGCGGATGGTGGTGATGCCGTGCTTCTTGAAGAGTTTGGCGTGGAGGTCGATGATCTCGGTCGGCTGGGAGGACAGCCCCACCACGTTGACGCCGCGGGCGAGGGTCTGGAAGTTCACGTCGGGACCGACCGCGGCGCGGCAGCGATCCATCATCTCGAAGGCGTCCTCCTGACAGTAGAAGTAGAGGCTCTGGAAGCGGGCGCCGCCGCCGATCTCGATGTAGTTGATGCCGGCGCCGACCGCCGCTTCGAGGGCGGGGAGAAAGTCGTCGGTCTTGACCCGCGCTCCGAGACAGGACTGGAAACCGTCCCGGAACGAACAATCCATGAACTTGATCTTTTTCATCTTTTTGCGATCTCTATGGTTATATTTGTTTTATGTTGAAAAAACCTTGATCTTCCGAAGTTAGATCCGACGGCGCGCCGGGGCAGGGATCGGGTCCGATCCGCTTGGAGAATGCGCGCCTCCTACCGTACGCGGCGCAGCGCGACGGCGGCGACGGCGGCGGCGACGATATCCGCGACGCCTTCGGCGGGAGCGGCGGGCTTGCGGGGCGCGGCGGGTTTGGGTTCGAAGCGGGCGGCGAAAGGACGGAGCGCGAAGCTCATCACATTGATGGCGAAGATCATCACCACCAGAAAGACGTAGACCATCCCCATTCCGAACACCAGCAGTTTGAGACCGCTGGCCAGCAGATCCATGTTGCTCATCCCCATTCCTTCCAGATCCGCCCGGCGCCGCGGATGGACGCCCGGGTCAGTGTTGTTTGTTCGGGTCGAAGCCCCGGGCGATCCGGACGTCGCCGCAACGGAAGATCTGTCGCCCGAGCGGAGTTTCCAGGATCATGGAGCCGTCGTCGTCGATCGCGGAGAAGCGACCGGATATGGTGTTCCCCGCCGGATCGACGACGTCGATCGTTCGCCCCAGCAGCCGGTTTTCGTTCCGCCAGGCGGCGAGTACGAAGTCACGACTGCAATCATATCTAATATACCACTTCTCAATAAAAAATGCCAGTCTTCCGGCGAGTTCCGGGACGGAAAAATCCCGATCTCCGGCGAGGATCTTCAGGCTCGACGCTTTGCGGTCGATCCGCGCTGCCTCGGCGGCGTCGAGGTTGACGTTGACGCCGATCCCGGCGACGACCCCGGCGAGGCGGCCGTGTTCCAGCCGCCCCTCGCAGAGGATGCCGGAGATCTTCGCGTCGCCCGCGTAGACGTCGTTCGGCCACTTGAAGAAGAAGTCGGCTCCGGGCAGCGCTTCGCGGACGAGATCGAGCACCGCCAGTCCGGCGACGGCCCCGGCGTGGAAACCGTCGGCGATCCGGGTCATGGCGAAGGACACGGTGAGGTTGCGCCCGGGCGGGGCGATCCACTTGCGGCCGAGGCGGCCGCGTCCGGCGGTCTGTTCGGCGGCGGTGACGAGGGTCGTATCCGCGACCGCGGCGAAGTTCCGCAGCGCGTAGGTGTTGGTGGAATCTACGGTTTCCAGATGCAGTATGCGCATGGCGGAGGCGTTTCCGTCAGTTGCGGGAGTCCCCCGCGACCTCCTTGTTCTGGAAGAGCACCACCGCCCACAGCGAGGCGAGGATTACGAACAGCCCCATGTACAACGCGGACATGCCGACGTAACTCCACGGGATCGGTTTTTTCACCGCCACCGCGTCGACCAGCCAAAAGAACTGCCAGTTGGGGAAGATCGAGTAGAAGACGGTCAGCAGCCGGTTCAGCAGCGCCGAATCGGTCTGCCGCTGGAACAGGTAGTTCGAGAGCAGCCCCAGAAAGAAGATCGCGGTGCAGACGCACAAATTGGGAACCACGTCGAGTTTGGTGGCGGCGACGACGGCGATGGTCGCCATGGCGACCACGGCGAAGTTCACGAGCAGCAGCGCCTTGCAGAGGTCGGCGAGCACGATGTCCGGGGGCGGGCGCAGCCGCATCAGCGCGACGGCGAAGATCGTGACCAGTACGGTGAGCGCGTAGGTGCAGATCTCCGGGAATGAACTGCCGCGCAGGAAGTTCGCCACCATGCCGATCAGCGCGCCGCCGGCGATGATCCCGAGGAAACCGAAGTAGAGCGGCATCTCGAAGCGGAACTGGTCGGTGGCGACGAAGACGCTGATCACGCATCCCAGATTGCACAGCCCCGTGAAGAGCGCCGCCGCGGCGGTGACGCCGAGGATCTTGCCGAGGATGAAACACCAGCGCGATACCGGCTTGGAGAGCAACAGCAGCACCGTGCCGTTGCGCATTTCGCGCGCGACGGTGTGGCTGGCGCAGAGCACGGCGATGATCAATCCGAAGAGCAGCCCCGTGGCCATCGAACTGTCGACCACGAGTTTGAGCTGCTCGGAAAAGACGAAGATCGCGGCGGAGGGATAGTGGCCGATCAGCAGCAGCGCCGCCAGCAGCATCAGGCAGTAGACCGGTTCGCGCAGCGATTCGCGGAACGAGTTTACGGCGATTTTAACGAGGTTGCGCATAACTGGCCGCTCGATTCTCCGGTCGGCCGGCCTTACTTCGCTTCGGCGGCGGGCGCTTCGGCGGCGGGAGCGGTGCTTTCGCCGTTGGCGGGCGCTTCGGCGGCGGGCGCTTCGGCGCTCTTATCCTCGACCTTGGGCTGCGGCTTGGCGGGACGGCTGACCGGGCGGTAGGGCTCCTCGATCATCTCGGTGCGCAGTTTGCGGTAGTTGCGGTCGAGGTGGCTCAGATTGAGCATGAAGGTCAGTTCCTGCGCGATGCGGAACCAGTTGGTGCCGCTGATCCGGACGACCGGGATCGCCTTGTCCAGCATCTCCTCGTAGCGGCGCGGCACATAGCGTTCGTCGCCGAGGATCACGATGCGCTTGGGACCGGCGGTGCGGATGAAGTCGTTGAAGTACTGCTCCTTGACCTCCATCGCCGCGCTCTTGGGCGGGCAGAAGTAGATGCGGCCGTCGCCGCGTTCGGGATCGGGCAGCAGCATGTAGGGCTGGCGCGATTCGTTCTGGATCAGTTCGGCGAGCAGACGGGGGCTCTTGTAGTTGCCGGTGATGACGAGCGTCTGAAGCTGGCGTTTGGGGCCGAGCGTCCGCCACGGGGCGGCGTCGGCGGCGACGGCGCAGACGATGACCAGCAGAGCCGGCACGATGGATCGGGCGAAACGAGTGATGTTCATTTGCATAATCTCCTCGATAGTTTGTTTTGGGACTTCGCTGTGATTGAAAATCCGTACAGTTTTATTATAGAATATAATCGTTTCCCCGGTTCCATGCAACCGCAAAAACCGGCGGAAAGCGAAAAAAAGCGGCTTTTTACTTGACGCGCCCGGTCGATGACCGTTATTTTAAACGCATGACAACCTGATTTTCGGATTCGATCGCGATGGATATGAAACGGCTTTTCACTCCCCACACGGCGGCGTCCCCGGCGCGTACCGTGATCTTCATGAGCGGCGGCGGCACCAACGCCGCCGCGGTCTTGGAATACACCCGCGCCCGCCGGTGCGCGTTCCGACCGGCGGTGCTGGCGACCGACGCTCCGCGCGAGAGCCGCGCCGCCGAACTCGGCGCCCGCTACGGACTGCCCGTCGTCGGTCTGAATCTGCGGGAGTTCTACCGCGAACGCGGCGAGAGTTCGATCCGGCTGGATTCGCCGCACCGCCGCGAACTCCGGCAGGAGTGGAGCGAGGCGCTGTACGCGCTCCTCGCCCCCTACGCGCCCGAGCTCGGGATCCTCGCGGGGTTCATCCCGCTGACCAATCTGACGGGGCGCCTCCCGTGTCTGAACGTACACCCCGGCGACCTGACGCTGGAGGACTCCGCGGGACGGCGGCTGCTGGCGGGGCTGCACATCGTGCCCGTGGAGCGGGCGATCCTCGCGGGGTACGGCGAGCTGCGCAGCAGCGTGATCCTCGCGCAGCCGTACACCGGCGACGGCTCGGCGGAGATGGATTCGGGGCCGGTGCTGGGGGTCTCGGCGGCGATGCCGCTCGACCTTGAGGGGGCGACGGCGGCGGAACTCGCCGCCGAGGCGGCGGCGCGGATTCCGGGGCACGTCCCCGACGACCGGCTGCGCGCGCTGGCGCGGAGCAACGTCGAGCGCCTGAAATCGGCGGGCGACCATGTGGTGCTGCCGCGCGCGGCGGAGGACTTCGCGGCGGGGCGGCTCTACGCCGCCGGGCGGCGGGTCGGGTTCCTCGCCGACGACGGGGAACTGCGCGCGGCGAGAACGATCGAATACCGTGCCGACGGCACGCGGAGATTTTTGGAGAGCACACGATGAAGTTTTACGGCGACACCATTCGCCACTGCTTCGGCAACGGCATGGAGGCGTACTTTCTGCCGCGTCCGGGGCAGGCGGTCGAAGTGGAGTGCTACATCCGCACGGGAAGCATCCACGAGGGGGAGTTTCTGGGGTACGGCGTGTCGCACTTTCTGGAGCACATGCTGTTTCAGGGGTGTGCGGGTTATCCGGAGCAGCGCGCGGCCGAGGCGGTGCGTCGGCTCGGCGGGGCGATCAACGCCTGCACCGGTCACGAGTACACGATGGTCAACGTGAACGCTCCGGCGCGCCGCCTCGACGAGGTGGTGGGGATCGTCGCCGCGATGGTGCGGACTCCGGAACTGCCGAAAGCGAAGTTCGTACTGGAAAAGCAGGTGATCCTGCGCGAAGTCGACCGGACGCGCGATCAGGTCTCCACCCGGCTCATCGACGAGGTGCTGCGGACGCTGTTTCCCATCCATCCCCTGCGCCATCCGATCTGCGGCTACCCGGAACTTGTCGCCGACTGCGAGTGCGACATGCTGAAGCGCTACCACGCCGCGCGGTACACTCCGGAGCGCTGTTTCTGGGTGCTGACGGGCGGCTTCGATCCGGAGCGGGCGGCGGAACTCCTCGAACGGCGCTGCGGCGACTGGAAGCGCTCCTCGCTTGCGGATGCCGCGCTGCCGGAGGATCCCGCGCCGCGCACTCCGCGTTCCGGCGAACTGGTCTTTCCCGATCCGCTGGCGCGGCTGGCGCTGGCGCTGCGGCTCCCGGACGATCCGGAACTGTGGGACGCCGCCGAACTGCTCTTCGGCACGCTGGGGCAGGGCGAAAGTTCGCGGCTCGTCCGCAAACTGGAACTCGAGGAGCAGCTCGCACAGAGCGTGGGGGCGAATTGTTTTTCGTTCTGCGGGGTGAGCCTCGGCGTCTTCAGCGCGGCGGCGGTGCCGGGCAAACTCAAGCGGCTGGAAAAGCGCCTCGGCGAAGAGTTGGAACTCGTGCGCAAGGGCGAACTCGACCGCGCCGCGCTCGAACGCGAAAAGGTGCAGAAGTACGCCGAACTGCTGCGGCAGACCGGCGACCTGCGGTCGATCGCCTTGAACATCGGCGGCGCGGTGCTGGGGGGCGAATCCCCCGCCGAGTGCGACTGCCGCATCGACCGCCTCGCCGCGCTGACGCCCGAGGCGGTGCGTCAGGCGGCGGCGCGTCTGCTCGACCCGGGGGCGATGGCGGTGGTGCGCCAGCTGCCCGCGGGGAGTCCGGTGCGCCGCAAGCGGGATCTCGCGGCGCCCAAGGGCGCGCCCGAACTCGTCGCGCCGGATCTGATCCTCGCCGCCGACCCGTCGGTACCGCTCACATACTGCTCCCTGACCATGCCGGGCGGCACGCTCTTCGAGGGGGAGCCGGGAGCGTCGGCGCTGGCGGCGGCGTGGCTGAACTGCGGAACGGCGCGCCGAAGCGAAGCGGAGTTCTGGGAGAAACTGGAAGCGTGCGGCGCGACCTTGTCGATCAATTCGGGGCTGAATTCGCTGGGCGTTTCGATGTCGGCGCCGCGTCGTTATTTCGCGCGGGCGATCCGGCTGGTGGGCGACATGCTGCGCGCCCCGCGTTTCGGCGAAGTGGAGTTCGAGCGCGAACGCGAACAGTTGATCGAGGAGTGCCGCAGCCGGGAACTCGCCCCCGCTCCGGCGGCGATCAAACGGGCGCTCGGGGCGCTGTTCGGCGGACACCCCTACGGGCGGAGCCGCGGCGGCGACGCGGCGGCGCTCCGGCAACTGACCATGGAGCAGGTGAGCGGATTCTACCGCCGGATGCGGTGGCGCGACCGGGTCGTGACGGCCTTCGGCGGCGACTGTACGGCGGCGGAGGCGGCGGCGTACCGCGACGCGCTCTGCGACGGCATGGAGTGGTCGGAGCGCGCTCCGGAACTCCCCGCCGAGCCGGAGTTCCCCGCGCAGGCGGAACGTATCGACTTCGAACTTCCCCGCGAGCAGACCGCGGTGGTGCTGGCGCTGCCGGGGATGCGCCTCGACGACTATACGGAGCGGTGGATCGACATTCTGCAGAACTGTGAAAACGGTCTCTCCTCCCGTCTGTTTCACCGGGTGCGCGAGGACAACGCGCTCGCTTACAGCGTCGGGATGACGCTGAACGGCGGCTTCCACCGGGGGAGTTTCCTCTTTTACGCGCTCACGGACGAAAAGGGCGCCGAGCGGACGCTGGAACTGTTGCGCGACGAGGCAACCCACCTCGCGGAGACCGGCGTCGCCGAGGAGGAGTTCCTGCCCGCCCGCGAAGCGGCGGCGTTCGAGGCGGATTCGCTGCTCGATATGCGCGGAGCGCTGTTGGAGAGCGCCGCGCTGGACCGCTACTACGGGCTCCACCCGGCGCTGCTCGCGGAGCGGGGGGCGGCGCTGCGGGCGGTGACGCTCAACGAGTTCAACGCACTGCTCCGCAAGCGTTTTGCCGGGGCGCTCGCCCATTCGGCGGCGGCGGTCGCCCACGGGACCGGCACCGGGGCCACGGCATGAGGAAATGGAACGGCACCCGGCGCGAACGACCGGGAGCCGACATGGATAATCAGTTGTAACAGCGGAAGATCGGAGGCAAGATCATGGTCAGACACATCATTTTGTGGCAACTCAGGGACGACATCGGAGACGTGGCGGCGGTCAAGGCCGGCATCAAGGCGGGGCTGGAGGGACTCAAGGGGCGGATTCCCGGTCTGCTCGACATCCGCGTCCGCACCGCGGGGCTCGCCAGTTCCAACGCCGACGTGATGCTGGATTCCGCCTTTGTCGACGCGGCGTCGCTCAAAGGCTACTCCACCCATCCCGAGCACGTCAAGGTGGCGGATACGAAAGTGCGTCCGTTTACCAAGACGCGGCTGTGTCTGGACTTCGAGGAGTAGCGTTCAGCAGATCCCGGATCCCCGGATGACCCGGCGGTAGGCCGCTTCGCCGAGCGCCTGCCTGAAGACCGTGAACGAGGTCAGCATCGTCCCCATCACCCCGGGGACGAGCGCGCTGTGCCCCGCGATGAAGAAGTTGCGCACCGGCAGCCGTCCGCAGAGCCGCGACTGCCCGCAGACGTTGCGCACCCCGTAGGCGCTGCCCGTCGGCGGGTCGTAGTCCCGGCAGGTGAGCGGAGTCCCCGCCTCCACGGGGTGCAGATGCCCCCGGAGTTCGGGGTAGAGCCGCACGAGGTCGTCGGCGATCTCCCCGGCAAGTTGCGCCTTCAACTCCTGATAGCGGCGGTCCCGCAGCCGTTCGGAGCGGGGCGCGGCGGCGTCCGGCGTCCCCGGCGGCATGGTGCGGAACGCCGCCACCGTGGAGCGCATCCGGCCGTTGCGGTCGGCTTCGCGGCCGAGCAGATAGCCGGTGCTGTGACCGCCGCCGCCGTTCAATATCCGGTCGAAGTCGGTGTCGGAGAAGAGCGAGACCAGCCCCGGCGTGATCTCCGCGCCGTCGTCGACGAGGTAGTACGAGCAGAAGAAACTCGTCGAATCGCGGAGGCGGCGGATCCGACGGCACAGCGACGGCGTCAGCGCCTGCTCCGGCAGCAGTTCGTGCACCGCGAGCGGATGGATGGCGAAGAACACCTGATCCACGTCGAGCGTCGAGCCGTCGCTGAGCCGCGCGGTGTGGCACTCGCCGGATGCGTCCGGTTCGGTGAAGCGCCGCAGGGTGGTCCCGCACCGGATGTCGATCCCGAATTTGGCCGCCTCGCGGCGGAACGCGGCGATCACCGGGTCGCCGCCACCCGTCGGGCGGGAGAGGTCGTCGAAGAGCGCAAAGCCCACCCGGGCGTGGAAACTCATCGCCGCTTCGCTCGGCAGCGAGCCGTGGCACATCGTGAAACTCCCGGCGGCGGCTGCGGCGGCGTCCGTGAGCCCGATCGAAGCGCAGAAGTCGCCCACCGTCTGCATGTCGTAGCGCGAGATCTCCAGCTGCGGCGGGTCGAGGTTGCTCAGATCGCGCATCGGCGTATTTTGCCAGATGTCGCCCACGGCGTCGAAGAACCGACGCAGCGCCGCCGCGTCGGCGGGGAAGTGGTCGCACAGCACCGCCTCGGCTCCCCGGAAGCCGCAGCGGGCGGGGAGCGAGAGGTCGTCGCCGCTCGATTTAAGGACGATGCGGTTGGGGATCGGTTCGGCACGGTTCGCCTCGTCCAATCCCAGCACGTGCAGCATCTGCGCCATGATGTTGGCGAATCCGCCCGAAAAGTGGTAGCCGGTGTCGAAGCGGATCCCGTCGCGGGTGAAGCGGCGCAGATAGCCGCCGATCTCCGGCTGGCACTCCAGCAGCGTGACGCGGCGTCCGGCGCGGGCGAGCAGCAGCGCCAGAGTCAGTCCCCCCGCTCCGGAGCCGACGACCACGGTGGTTTTTTTATCCATCAGATGACCAGCCCGCCGTTGACCGCGATCACCTGACCGTGGATGTAGGTGCTGTCGCCGCCGCAGAGGAAACTCACGACCCCCGCGACCTCCGTCGAAGTCCCGAAGCGCCGCAGCGGGATCAGCGGCAGCACCAGATCTTTCGGGAGTTCTCGGGTCATTTCGGTATCGATGACGCCGGGGGCGACGGCGTTGACCAGCACGCCTTTGCGCCCGACTTCGCGGGCGAGCGCCTTGACCGCGCCGATCAGCCCCGCCTTGGAGGCGGAGTAGTTGACCTGTCCCGCCTGACCGGTCTGCCCCGAGGCGGAAGTTATCACCACGATCCGCCCGCCGCGTTTGGCGAGCATCCCGAAGACGAGCGGCCGGACGGTGTTGTAGAAGCCGTTGAGATTGGTGTCCAGCACGTCGTCCCACTGTTCCCCCTCCATGAAGACGAAGAGGTTGTCCTTGGCGATGCCGGAGTTGTATACGACGGCGTCGGGGGCGTCGTCGGCGAATTCCGCATCGAGCGTACGGCGGGCGCCGTCGCGGTCGCGGACGTCCAGTTCCAGTATCCGGCACGAACGGCCGAGTTTTTCCACCTCGTCGACCAGCGTTTCCGCCTCGCCGCCGCGTTTCCGGCAGGTCGGCACCACGTCGAAGCCGTCCCGCGCCAGCCGGAGCGTGATCTCCCGGCCGATGCCGCGGCAGCCGCCGATGATCAGAGCGGTGCGACTGTTGTCGTTCATCATCTTCCTTCCCATTTTTTCAGTATCAGAGCGGCGTTGTGGCCGCCGAAGCCCAGCGTGTCGATCAGCACCGTTTCGGGATCCGCCGGAGTCGCGCCGCCGGAGTTCACGTTGAGCGGGCACTCCGGATCGGGGGTCGTGCAGTTGGCGGTCGGCGGCAGGATCCCGGTGCGCAGCGTCTGCGTCGCCGCGACGGCGGCGAGCGCCCCCGACGCCGACAGCGCGTGCCCGATCATGCTCTTGATGGCGCTGACCGGGAGGTCTTGGAGCGCCGCGCCGAAGACCGTGCCGAGCGCCTTCGCCTCGACGCGGTCGTTGGCGACGGTGCCGGTGCCGTGAGCGTAGACCGCGCCCACTTCGGCGGGGGCGCACTCCGCCATCGCCAGCGCGCGGCGGATCGCGTAGACCAGTCCGGCGCCTTCGGGATCGGGCGCGGTGATGTGGGTGGCGTCGCAGCTGGCGCCGTATCCGGCGACTTCGGCGAGGATCCTCGCGCCGCGTTTTCGAGCGTGTTCCAGTTCTTCGAGGATCAGCGCACCCGCCCCCTCCGCGAGCACGAAGCCGTCGCGGTGGAGGTCGAACGGTCGGCAGGCGCTCTCCGGCGGGGCGAGGCGGCTCAGCGCCGTCAGCGCGTTGAACCCGCTCGCCAGCAGGCGCGTCAGGCACGCCTCGGCGCCGCCCGCGAGCATCAGATCGGCGTCGCCGCGGCGGATCATCCACACGCTCTCGCCGATCGCGTGGGCGCTGGAGGCGCACGCCGATACCGGGTCGAAGTTGGGACCGCGCAAATTCCAGCGGATCGCCAGCGTGCCGCTGGCGGCGTTGGCGATGTACTTGGGCACGAAGAACGCGGATACGCCGTCGGGACCGCGCCGGGCGAGGATGTCGGCGTTCCGGTCGTATTCCTCGACGCCGCCCGCTCCGTTGGCAAAGAGCACGCCGAAGCGGAACGGATCGCCGCGCCGTTCGGGATCTCCCGCCAGTTCCGCCATCGTCATCGCCTCCTCGGCGGCGGCGACGGCGAAGCGGGTGTTGCGCGCCATCCGGCGCGCCTGCTTGGGGGTCACCGTTTTCAGTTCGAAGTTGCGCACCTCTCCGACGGGGCAGGGCAGACCGGTCGCGTCGAAGATGGTGGCATTGCCGATGCCGCCGCGTCCGGCGACGAGGCTTTCCCACAATTCGGGGACGCTGTTTCCGGCGCAGGAGACGGCGCCGATCCCGGTGACGACGACGCGGCGGAGTTCCATCATTTCATCCCGCTTCCCGGAGCCGGGGCGAGGATCCCCTGCTCGCGCAGAAATTTTATCATTTCCAGCGGCCACTTGGCGGTCTCCGGATACTTTTCGGCCTCCTCGGGGGTCAGCAGACCCATGCCGTGCGGTCCGCGTTCGTAGATCACCGTGCGGTGCGGGATGCGCTTGCGGCACAACGCCCGGTCGAGCATCCGGGTGTTTTCGGGATCGACGGTACGGTCTTCCCCGGTCGTCCACAGGAACACCGGCGGGCAGTCGTCCGGGAGGTTTTGTTCCAGCGACAGCCGTTTTTTCAGTTCGGTCGGCGGATCGTCGCCGAGCAGGTTGCCGCGGCTGAGTTTGTGGACGCGGTCGCCCTCCATCGTGACCACTGGGTAGCACAGGATCGCAAAATCCGGCCGTCCGGAGCAGCGTTCCACGGGGTCGGCGGCTAGGGGATCGGGTGTTTCGGCGCATACGACGGTCGATCCCGCCAGATGCCCCCCCGCGGAGGAGCCCATCACGCCGATCTTGCCCGGATCGATCCCCAGCTGCGGCGCGTAGTATCGCGTCAGCCGGATCGCCCGCCGGGCGGCGTTGAGCATATCCGGATGCCGCCGGAAGTGCCCGAAGATCGAGCCGAGCGGATATTTGACGACGATCCCGGCGATGCCGTTCCGGTTCAGAAAGCGGGCGTAGTCGTTGCCCTCCTTGTCGATGGCGAGTACACCGTAGGAGCCGCCGGGGAAGATCACCGCCGCAGGCACCGGACGCGGGACCTCGGCGGGCGGCAGATGGATGCGGAGACAGCTGAAGTTGTCGTCAGCGCTCAATTGGTAGTAGTGCGTATCGCCGCGGCGGGCGCGGGGGATCTCCTCCGGCGGACGCTCCGGCGACACCGCGAGGAAGCACCCGGACAGCAAAAACAACACCCCGCCGCCGACGATCAGACGCGGCAACCGGCGGGGTGAAGATCCGATTATGAGGTTCTTGAAACGCCTGTTCAAGAGGGAGGGGATCACTTGAAGAGGTTCTTGGTGTCCTTAGCGACGTCCTTGCTCCACTTTTCGGTCTTCTCGGCGCCCTTGACGAAACCGCTTTTCTGCGACTCGTTGTAGAAGTACCAGCCGACGGCTCCGGCGGCGGCGATGACGATGACGATGGCGATGCTGATGATGGTTTTCTTGTTCATGAGTTCACCTCTTTGCCGGCGTTGCCGCCGGGTGTTTTGTGCCGTGCCGCGAAGACGTGTGCTTCAGGCGGCGGCATGGATTGACGTACGGCGCGCTAATAATGTACAATACTTCCGGGCGGATTGCAAATCTTTTGCTCTCAAAAATGACTGCCCTCCGGCAAATGCCACGCGGCGGGGCGCAGCCGCCGCAGCGTGCTGCGGGAGGCGGGACCGGCGGTTTCGAGCATGGCGGCGAGCGACTTCGGTATCCCGCAGAGCAGGGAGCGGGACTCGTCGGCGGGGTCGTCCGCGAACTCCAGCGTTCCGAGGCGGTTTTCCGCGGGGTCGGCGGCGAGCAGCAGCGCGCAGGCACCTTCGGCGGCGGCGGGGAAGCCGTCGGTGCGCAAGGTCTCGACCGCGCGGGGGATCATGCCGTCCTCGTCGGCGGCGACGATCAGCACCCGGCGGCAGACTTCGGCCGAGAGCAGGGTCCGCGCCAGATCCGCCGCTTCGCGGAAAGGATCCTCGAAGCCGACCAGCGCGAATGTCGGTCCGTGGATTTGGTGCGCCGCGCTGAGGTACGAGGCCGCCGCGTTGATGACCGAGTGCGAAAAACCCGTCGGCAGGATCTCCTCCTCCGGGTAGTCGAGGATGTCGTTGATCACCCGGCAGGTGGTCGCGGCGGGGCCGCAGGCGGTGACGGTGATGAGCGCGGTATTTTCGCCGTCGCCTCCGAGGTTGTCCGCGAGCGGTTCCGTCGCCGCGAGCGCGAGTTGGGTCAGCCGGTCGGGGCGACGCAGCGCGTACTTGCGGCAGAGCGCGGCGAGTTCCTCGCGTTCCGGAGCGCCGGGCGACAGAGCGGAAAATCCGCCGATATACAGGGGCTTCAGCCCGAGATCGGGAACGCTCCCCCGGCATTTGCGGATTGCGAGCGCGGTGTTCGAGCCGCCGAAGGCGAGCGAGGTCGAGACGGCGGCGTTTCCCGGTATGGCGACGCTCGCCGCGAGCGGCGGTGTCGGGACCTCCGGTGCGGGGTGTTCGCAGCGGCGGCTGGGGGCGGCGCGGCGCGCCGCGAGCATGAGTTTGGTGAATCCGGCTTCGATCGCGCCCGCCGCGCCGAGGGTGTGCCCGGTCAGCGCCTTGGTCGACTGGTAGCGGACCTTATCCCCGAACACCCTTGCCAGCACCGCGCTTTCGACGCGGTCGTTGACGAGCGTCCCCGTGCCGTGGGCGTTCACGAATTCGACGGCGTCGGGGAAGAGTTCCGCCTGCCGGAGGGCAATGCGGATCGCCCGTTCCAGTTCCCTGCCGGAACTTTCGGGCTGGGTGATGTGGAAGCCGTCGGCGGTCTTGCCCGCACCGGCGAGTTCGTATTCGACCTCGACTCCGCGGCGGGCGGCGGAGGCGGGGTCTTCGAGGATCAGCACTCCGGCGGCGTCGCCGAGGTTCAGCCCCGAGCGCTCCGCGTCGAAGGGGCGGCAGGGGGTCGCGGAGCAGACCCGCAGCGCGTTGAAGCCGTTGAACGCGACCTTGCTCACCGAGTCGCACCCGCCGGCGATCGCGAGGTCGCAGCGCCCGGTGCGCAGCCACTCCAAAGCGATCATCAGCGCGTCCGCTCCGGAGGCGCAGGCGTTGGAGACCGTGACCGCCGGTCCCGTCGTGCCGAGGCGCCGCCGCAGATACTCCGCGGGCAGCCGCGTGACGTAGGAGTACACCGGCGCGAGGTCGCTCACGTCGCCTTTGCGGAGGCGGTCGTGACACTCGAGATCGTCCAGCTGGCACGCCACGGTGGTGCCGACGGCGATGCCGACGCGCTTGTCCCGCAGTTCCGGGAGCGCAAGTTTTGCCTCCGCGAGCGCCGCGTCGAGCGCGTGCAGCAGAAAGCGCAGCGGCAGACCGGTCCCCGGTTCGGCGTCGGGCTCCGGTATCTCGAAGACCGGCAGTTCGAGTTCGGTCGCGAAGCGGCGCGGCGCCCGGGGCGGCGTCGCGGGCGGAGCGTACAGCGCGCTCGCGGTGGCGGCGACGCCGTCGCCCAGTGCCGAGACGACGCCCATTCCGCTGATTCCGGCGCGTGACATGTCAGGGCCTCACTTGGTGCGGTTGGCCATGATGAAATCCGCGAGCGTGGCGAAGGTGGCGAAGATCTCGCGCTTGTTCTCCACCTCGGACTGCGGTATGCCGTACTTGCGCTGCATGAGGATCACGATCTCGACCGCGTCCAGCGAATCCAGCCCCAGGCCCTCCTTGAAGAGCGGTTCATCGTCTTTGATGTCGTCGGCGGTTTTGTCCATCAACTGCAGCCAGTCGACGAGGTTCTCCTTGAGTTCCCGGCGGAAAGCGCTCACATCTTCATTCATTTTGGGGATTCCTTTATTTGGAGTTTCGAGTAAATTGCACATCTTCGCCGCCGAAGCGGAACACCCGGTAGGGGTTGCGGCGGGCGGCGTCCTCCAGCAGCCGGACGTACCGGGCGGCGGCGGGGAGCAGTTCCGCGGCGCGGAGGCGGCGGCCCGGCGCTTCGGGCAGCGGCACCGGCGGATAGTAGCGGATCTCGATCCGGCGCGGGTGTTCCTTGAGTTCGGTCAGCACCGGGATCGCCGGGACGTTGTTGCGCGCGGCGAGCATCCACGGCGACAGCGGAACGGCGAGTTTGCCGCCCAGATAATCCGCTTCGACGGTCGCGGCGCCCGGAACGGGGCGGTCGCCCATGACGATCACCGCCTCGCCGCGTTCCAGCGCGGCGCTCGCCTCGACGAGTCCGCCGGAAAACCCCTCGGTCGAGATCACGTTGAAGCCCGAGGTCTCTTTCAGCGCCAGATATTTGTTCATGCCGTCGACCCGGTCGGCGCGCGCCATGATGTTGATGCGCCGCCCGGAGCAGCGGTTCATGAGGTCCATCGACGCCTGCCAGCAGTCGTAGTGGGCGAGCACGACTACCGCGCCGCCGCGTTCGGGGAGGAACTTCCGGTCGATCTCCTCGATCGGCAGCGCTTTGCCGATGCCCATGCGGTACGATACGAGCAGCATGCGGGCGAGTTCGTTCAGCAGCCGGTGGAAGTGCCGTTTGAGTCGTCCCTCCGACGCGGCGTCCTCGGGGAAACGCAGTTGCAGATACTCCTTCGTCGCCGCGAAGGCGCGGCGGTCGAAGCGGGCATAGAACCAGCACACGATCCGGCTGATCCACAGCGCGACGCCGAAGCCTCCGCAGTGCAGCAGCACCCGGAAGAAGCCGATCCCGAAGCGGTTGCCCCGGCTGGCGTTGAGGGGTTCGTTCGGCTTCATGCGTGTTCCCTCCGGTCGCGGAGGAACGATGCCGCCGCGTAGACCGTTCCCCACGCGACGAGCGCGAACGCCGGTGCGAGCAGCAGACTGCCCAGCAGCCACTCGTAGAGGCGCAGGTGCAGTTCCTTGAGGCAGCTGTCCAACGTGAACGCGGTCCAGAAAACCCCGTGGCGCAGGAAGTACCCGACCTCGATGCAGAGGAACGGCGAGACGGGCGGCATGAAGAGATTCTGGATCGTCAGCGCCATGACTTTGTTGAGTTTCAGCCGGATGCACACATACAGGATCACCGCCATGTGGACGCCCACGAGCGGCAGCACCGCGAGAAAGGTGCCGACCGCGGCGCTGGCGGCGAGCCCGGCCGGGTCGGCGTTCTCGCGGAGCAGTCGGCGCAGAAATTCGACCGGATGCGCGAGTTCCTGCCAGCCGTGTCCCGAAGCGGGGCGTTTCACGAGTTTGCGGTGCGGCACGGGGAGCAGCTGCCGCGTCACGAGACAACTGTGGAGCAAGGTCAGCCGCAGGTTGTCCCGCCACGGGTCGAAGTGGCTGATCCGTCCACCGGGCGGGGTGTAACTCACGGGGATGTCGAGTTCGACGAGCGAGTAGCCGCTCCACAGCAGTTTGACCAGCGCCTCGATCTCGAAGTTGTAGCGGCGGCAGAACAGACGGTTTCGGAGCAATCCGGCGACGGGGTAGGCGCGGAATCCGCTCTGGGTGTCGGCGCACTTGACTCCCGTTTCGAGGCGGCACCAGAAGTTGGAAAAGCCCCGCCCGAAGCGGCTGGAACGCGGCACGTTTTCCGCGTGCGCGAAGTCGCGGCAGCCGACGATCACGGCGTCGGGATGTTGTTCCAGCGCCGCCGCGAAGCGCGGCAGCGCGTCGGGATCGTGCTGCCCGTCGGCGTCGAGCACGATCATGTGGGTCACGCCGTCGGCGTCGAGTTTCCGCGCCGCCGTGAGCAGCGCCGCGCCCTTGCCGAGGTTGCGGTCGTGGCGGTACAGGGTGACGCCGAGCGCGTCGAGCCGTGCGGCGAGATCCCCGGGCACGCGGTCGCTGCCGTCGTCGACCACCCGGACGTCCGCAAGATGGCGGCGGGCGCCGGACGCCACGGCGAGCAACGTCCCGAAGTGGTTGTAGTGGGGGATGACGCAGGCGATCTTCACGCTTCGGCCTCCAGTACTCGGAAGAGTTCGCAGAGACCGGGACAGTCGGGGAGGGGGGCGCCGGGACACCGGGTGTCCGCCAGCACCATCGCGACCGTGGCGGCGGATACTTCGCCGCAGAGGTAGCGCCCCGCCGGAACCGCCGCGAGCAATTCCCGCAGTCGCCGCGTCGACGGCGCGGTGCGGAAATAGGCGACGCGCCCCCGGCAGCCCAAAGTGATCGCCGCCTCGCAGTAGGGGATCGTCGGCAGGGTCGCCACGAACAATCCGCCGCGACCCGCTTCGCGCCCGTTGGCGAGGTAGTCGCGCCAGTAGTTCGAGTTCTCGGCGGCGCATCCCGCCCCGTTCCAGCCGATCACTCCGGCATCGTCGAAATGGCCGCCGCCGGCGTCCCACGCGGTCAGCAGCGCGGTAAGCGTCACCCGGCGCACCGTCATGCCGCCGCGCCCGAAGTCGCCGAAGTCGCCGCGCGGCATGTCCGGCACCTCCGCGAGTTCCCGCCGCGCCGCGTTGAGGTCGGTGTAAGCGCCGAAACGCCCGCGCCGGAGGAGCGTGCGAAACTCGAATTTTTCGGTCATCAATGCCGCGCCCGCGATCTTCATAGCGCCTCCAATGCCACGGCGCTGTTGATCCCGCCGAAGCCCACGTTGAGCGACAGTATCCGCGCGCCGCCGATCCGGCGCGGTTCCGTTGCGACGTTTGCCCCCGGCATCGGGGAGCGCAAACCGGCCTGCGGCGGCAGCATCCGCCGCCGCGCGAGTTCCAGCCCGAGCGCGAGTTGCAGCACTCCGGTCGCGCCGAGGGTGTGCCCGTAGTTGCCTTTGAGCGAAAACAACGGCGGTCTTGCGGCGGGGAAGAGCGCGGCGAGCGCGGCGACCTCCGCCTGATCGTTGTACACGGTCCCGGTGCCGTGACCGATCACCGCGTCGGGGGGCGTCCCCGCCAGCGCTTCGCGGCAGGCGGCGGCGAGCATCGCACCCGAGAGGTCGGGCGAAGTGATGTGCGCGGCGTCGCCGTTCTCCGCCGCGCCGGTGATCCGCCCGATGCCGGTGTCGGCGGCTCCCAGCAGCAGCGCGGCGGCGCTTTCCCCGATGGTCAGACCGTCGCGTTCCGCGTCGTAAGGTCGGCACACGGTGCGCGAGAGCGCGCCGAGCGCGGCGAAGCCGGTGGTCACGAACTCGCTCGTCACGTCGCCGCCGACGACCAGCGCGTGGCGGCACGCTCCGCGCCGCACTTCGCTCCGCGCCAGCGCCGCCGCGGTCTGACCCGAGGCGCAGGCGGCGGAGACCAGCGTGGCGTCGGGGATCCCGAAGATCCGCTCCGCCGCGAGCAGGAATTCGTGCGCGGTGTCGAGTTCCGCGCCGCGCTCCAGCAGGTCGATCGCGCCGACCGTCGTCGCGACGAAGAGGCGCGTTCCGGAGGGGATATCGAAGTCGATGGCGGCGCGGAGTTTTGCCAACAGTCGTTCGGCGCGGGAACCGTTCCCGCCGTCCAGTTCCGGATCGACCCCGAGCCGCCGCCCCCCCGCATCGAAGTGGCGCGGCGCGGCGAACGCGGTGCGCCCCGCGAGGAGCGCGTCGCAGTTGTCCCGCACCGTGCCGCCGAGGGGGGTCGCCGCCGCCGTCCCGAGGATGAATACCGGCTGTTCCGTCATGCAAGTTCTCCGTTGCGCCAGCGCTCGCGCATCGCGGCGACCGGTTCGGGGGGGAAGATGCACGCCTCGCGGCTTTGGAGTCCGCAGAACATCTGGACGGTATATCCGGTGGCGCAGAGCCGGTCGTCGGCGCCGCGCACCGTGTACGCGGTGTCGAGGCGGGCACCGTCGTTCCAGTAGAGTTCGGCGCGCACCGTGAACTCCTCGTCGAGCAGCAGCGGCGAGTAGTAGTCCACATGCGCCTGAACGACCGGGGTGGCGAGATCGTGTTTCGCGTACACCGCGAAGCCCAGACCGATCTTCTGCATCAGTTCGGAGTGCGCCGCCTCGAAGAAACGCAGGTAGTTGCCGTGCCAGGCGACCGCCATGGCGTCGACTTCGCTGAACGCGGTGCGGCGGCGGACGGTGATCCCGAGCGGAGCGGGCGCGCCCGGTTCCGTGGTGAAGTAACTCTTGCGCCGCCTCATGCTTCCACCGCCTTCAGCCGCAGCTGCGCGCAGATGCCGCCGTCGACGCGGATGTCGGTCTGCGTTTTCCACTCCCGCGGCGCCGCCGCTTCGATTTTGAACCTGACCTCGGCGCGCTCGCCCGCGAGGATCGGGCGGCGGAAACGGCACTGCGACACGCTCCGGGTCGAGAGTTTTTTGCCGAGCACCGTTTCGGCGAGGACGCGCGCCGCTTCGATCAGGCATACTCCGGGGACGATCGGGTTGCCCTCGAAGTGCCCCTCGAAGCCCCGGAATCCCGGATCGAAATCCATGACGCAGGCGAACTCCTTTTCCGCCGTCTGCCGCAGTTCCTTCACGCGCGAACGCAGTTCCGCGCCGATCACCGAATCGCCGTTGTCCATTATCACTTGTGCCACAGTTTGTTGACCGATATATCCAAGGTGTAACCGTATCCCGCGTCGCCGCGGCGGTAGCGGATGCTCCGACCCGCGTCGCGGTACTCGGCGCGCCAGTTGCCGGCGAAAACTCCGCCGCCGCGCTTTTCCAGCGTGCCGTCGCGGCGGAGCCGCCACTCCCGCGAGTCGGTCGAATATACGGCAATATACTCCGTTTTCTCCTCCGCGGCAAGCGGCGGAGCGTTTTTCGCGATAAAAATCCGCCGCAGATCGTCGGGGAGCGCCGCCAAAAAATCGCGCAGCGGCTTCGGCGGGGCGTCCGCCAGCGCCGGTCCGAGCCGGAGCGTTTCGCCGTCTCCGCGGAAGAGCAGCGCTCCGGAGCCGGGATCGACTCCCGCGAATCTGACCGCCCCGGTATCCGGGGAGAGTTCCGCCGCCAGCATGAAGCGGAAATTCCGTTCCCCGAACTGCGCCGTCGTCACCGCCTGAAGCCGGAACGGAACGCGGGGGTAGAGTTCCAGCCGCCGTTCCAGCGCCTCGCGGTCGGGGCGGTCCGCCCACGGCACCGCCGCCGAAGCGCATCCGGAGAGCCACACGAGTGCCGCCGCCCACAGCGCCGCCGGAAGCCGGATCGGACGCAGCCGCGGCACGATGAATACTCCGCTCAGACAGGCGGCGAGGATCCCCGGCGCCAGCACCGCGCCCGTCCCGAAGAGCGCCGGGTGGTGCGACGCCAGCAGCGCACCCGCCCCCGCGATCGTCGTCGCCGCCGACAGCAGGATCGGGTCGCGCGTGTCGAGTTCGTCCGGACGGCGGCGCTGGCACACGGCGTAGATGCCGTAGTCCACCGCCAGCCCGGTCAGCAGTACCGCCGCGAAGGCCGCCGCCGGGGTCGCGCGGAATCCCGTGAGGTGCATCACGAGCGCGACCGCCGCCCACGCGAGGAGCACCGGGACCATCGCCAGAAGTACGTCGCCGAGGTTGCGGAACACGAGATACACGAGCAGCAGCGCGGCGGCGACGCTCAGCGCGAGCAGCAGCAAAAAGCGCCCGCCCAGTTCTTCGCGGATCAGCGCCTTGAACCCGCCCTTGGAGAGCAGTGCCGCGCGTTCATCGTTACGCTCTTTCAGCAGCGCGCGTACGGCGCGCACCGCTTCGGGGGCGTCGGTCAAAAGCGCGACGGCGGCGGCGCGGGAGCCGTGGGCTTTGATCATCCGGCGGTCGAGGTGTTCGAGGAACGGCGGCAGTGAAAGATCTTCCGCGCCGACGGCGGCGGTCAGCGCGGAAAAGAACGGTTGGAAGAACTCCTCCGGCAGTCCGTTTTCGCGGCAGGCGGTGCGGCACTCCTCCGCGAGCCGCTCGATCTTCGCGGCGACCTGCGGAGTGCGCCACGTGCGGCGGTTCGCCGACTGGACGCGCCGCGTCGGGCGCGGCGGCGCCGCCACGGCGACCTGCCGCTTCCGAAGTTCCGCGACCAGTTCGTTCAGATGTTCCAGCGCCGCTTCGCGGTCGTTCCCGGCGGCGGCGAGCACCGCCGTCTCCCCGGTGTCGGCGCGATGCCACGCGCGGCGGAACTCCGCCTCTTCGGCGCGGATCTTTGCCGGAGTCCCGTCCAGCGACTCCAACGCGAAGTCGGCGCGCCCGAACACCCGGGGCAGCGCGATCCCGAGCAGCACCGCTCCGGCGACGACGACCGCCGCCGCCCAGTTGCCGCCCCGTCGCGTCGGCGCGCCGGTTAAGATCCGCCGCGACAAGCGGTTTCTATCCAGCAGCGCGGGCAGCACGAACAGCGCCAGTGCGGCGCTCAACGCGAGCGACAGCCCCGCGAATACCGCCAGCTGGAGGTAGGCGGCGATCCCCGTCAGCCCGAGGAAGGCGAAGACCGCGATGCTCGTCGCCGCCGAGAGCAGCATCGGCAGCGCGAGCGCGGCGGTGCGCCGCTCGGCGTCCCGCCCCCGGAACGCGGCGTAGACGTGGATCCCCTGATCCACCGCCAGCCCGGTGACGCAGCCGCCGAGACCGATCACATACAGACAGATCTCGCGGAAGCACAGCGCCATCACGCCGAGGGTCAGCAGCGAGGCGTAGAGCGGCAGGAGCGGTATCCACAGCGCCCGACGGTCGCCCCGGTACGCCCAGACGAACAGCCCGAAGAAGAGCGCCAGCGACACCGCTCCCGCGATGGCGGCGTCGCGCTTGAGCACCGCCTCGTTGCCGAGGGTATGCGAACAACCCGAAACGATGCGCATCTCGACGCCGGGGGGCGGCGTCGCGGCACACTGCCGCAGTTCGGCGTACAGTTCGCGCACCGCGTTGGCGTCGCCGATCCGGACCCGGGTCTCGGCGGCGATCATCGCGCGGCGGCGGTCGGCGCTCACGAAGAACGGGAATTCGGGGGCGAGCCGCATCCCCGTCGCCGCGTCGAGTTCGCGCAGTTTCCGCAGCAGTTCCCGTTCCCAGCCGAAGGGCTGCAGCCGCAGTCGGCGCGCCTGTCCCGGTGCGGGGAAGGCGAGTTGCTTGAGGGCGTTCCGGGCGGCGTCGCGGGGGGAGCAATCGTCCAGCACCTCCGGTTTTAGAAAGCGCGGCGCCAGCGTGACGAACGCCGCCACTTCGGCGGCGGGATCGTCGGAGCGGTAGCGGAACGTCACCTCCCGGAGTTTCGAGGAACGGCGGAGTTTATCCGCCGTCCGCTCCAGATACGCGGCGTGGCGCGTGATGTCGCCGTCGCCGACGAACTCCAGCTGCACCGCGTCGGCGAGGTGTGCGTCGTGCAGGATGCCGAAGAGCGCGCGCGTCTCCCGCGTGTCGGGGAAGAGGCGGCTCATATCGTTGGTGAATCGCCCCCGCAGCGCCGCGGCGAGCGCCGCCAGCACTCCGAGCGCCGCCAGCACCGCGAGCAGCGCGGCGCGGTGTCGCCCGCAGACGCGGATCAGTTGTTCGGGCGCGGAGTTCATCGCGGCGGCATCCGCCAGATCTCCGGCGGCAGAGCGGGGTCGTTGCGGACGTGCGAAAAGCGGATCTCCAACCGGTCGCCCGCGCCCTCTTCGATCCGGATCGCGGCGATGGAACGGTGGTCCGCGGCGAGTTCGATCTCGACGCTCCGGTAGAGTTTTTTCTGCGTCGCGTCGCGCGGTTCGAGGTGCAGCGAACGCGGCGGGAGCATCGTCACCTCGAAGCGCCGGGCGAGGCGGTCCGGGTCGCCCGACAGCCAGTCGTCGAGCGAGTCGCGCAGTACCTTGAGCCACGGGAACGCCTCCTGCCGGATCTCCGCCAGCCGTTTCGTTTCTCCGTCGTAGTGGGTGAGTTTTTCCCGGTCGATCACGGTCACGCTCGGCACCGGCGAGTTGACCTGCCAGCGCAGTCGGCCGTCCAGTTCACTCACCATGCTGCCCGTGATTTTGACCTCCATATCCAGATCCGCGAGGCGGCGGATCTGCACGAAGTCGGCGGCGACCACCCGGTGCCGAGCCAGTTTCAGCATGGCGGCGGCGGGTTCCCCCTCACGCGCCGCGGCGGTCAGCGCCAGCAGGCACAGCATCAGCGTCAGGGCACGCGGCATATCGACATTTCTCCCCGCGCACATTCCTGATCGCCGGGAACGCGCCGGATGCTGAATGCGGCGATGTGATAGTCGTCCAGTTCGGCGGTCTCGCGCACCACCACATGCAAGGTGTCGCCGCCGTAGACCGGGGCGGAGACCTCGAAGTTGCGCAGTCCGGTCAACATGCCCTTGATGTGCCGATCCGCCAGTTCGAAGCCGGTGACCGCCGCACAGGACTGGGCGACGATCTCGGGCAGCGCCTCGGGATCGAGCACGCCGTCGCGCAGGAAGCGGTTGTCCGGAGCGATCACCGCTTCGACGGTGGACCACTCGCCCACCTCCAGCAGTTTCGTGACCATCGTCATCGGCGGCCGGTGCGGCAGAAACTGCCGCGCGTCGCAGGGGAGGAGCGGCGGCCGGAACAACAGTTCGTCGCAGTTCCGCCAGCAGAGCGGATCGCTCGCCAGATAGTCCCCCGTCAACTGATACGCCGCGCCCCGGCAGCCGTAGCAGTTCGCCGCCTTGTCGCAGCTGCGGCAAGGCCCCTTGATGGTGTTGCGGAAATCCTTGAGCCGCCGCATGATGTTGCTGTTGAAAAGGATATCCGCCAGCGGCTCTTCCAGCACGTTGCCGAGTTTCACCGTCAGCCCGACGCACGGTATCACGTTGCCGTTGGCGCCGATCACGCACGAAAACTGGTGGCGCAGGCACTTGGCGCCCACGAGCGGCGGCTGGGGTTCCCACTCGAAGCCCTGCTCCCGGTCGTAGGCGGCGATCGCGTCGAAGATCTCCTTCAGCCGGCGCGGATGCACCTCCAGATCGCGGTGTTCCAGCAGCCGCCCCTGCGGGGTCATGATCTCCAGATAGGGTTTGATATGGCGTTCCCGCAGATACTTCCACAGATCCACCGCCTCCCGCTCGTTGGCGGAGCAGATCACGGAACTCGCCGCGAGGCGCTGTTCGTCCATCCCGGCGTCCTGCAGCAGCCGGATCGCCCGCAGCGCGTTGTCCAGCGCGTTCGGCACTCCGGTCAGGCGCTCCTGCACCTCGGGCTTCAGCGAGTTGAGTTTGACCGCCACCCGGCAGTTGTGCTCGAAAAAGAAGCGCGCCCACGCTTCGTCGAGCAGCGCGGCGTTGGTGAAGATCTCCGCCCCCATGCCGAGCGACTCCGCGAGCAGTATGTACTCGCGCAGGTGGCGGCAGAGCAGCGGCTCCCCGCCCAGCACCACGATCTTGCGCGCGCCGAGTTTCGCCACGTCGCGGATCACCTGCAACGCCGTTTCGTGCGGCAGCGCGGCGACGGTGTCGTCCACGGCGTAGCAGTAGGGGCAGCGGTAGTTGCAGCTGCGGTTGAACTCGATCTCGGCGGAGAGCAGTTTGCCCCGTTTCGCCGCGTCCAACGCCTCCTCCGGGGTGTAGTCGAATTTACGGACGTCAAAGGCGGTCATGGCAGATCCTTCCTCAGGTCAAAGAAACGCACCGGTTTGCGCGAAACGCCGAATACCCGTTCCCGCGCCGCCGCCGCGTCGACGGCGACCACCGGCACATGGATCCGGGTGCGGCTGTAAAGCCGATCCGCCACGCCCAGCGTCGCTGGCGATTCGCCGTCGCGGCAGGCGACGCAGATCGTGATCTCGTCCGAGAGCGCGCTCCCTCGCACCTCCATGTAATACTCGACGACGCCGGGAATGCCGTCGAGGACGTTGAAGAACGCATTGGGAAACAGCGTCGTCCCGCGCACCTTGAGCATCTGCGCCTTGCGCCCGAGGATCGGCCCCAGCCGCAGCGTGCCGCGCCCGCAGGGACACGGCTCCGGGATGATGAAACTCACGTCGCCGGTGCGGAAACGCACGAGCGGCATCCCCGTCACCTGCAGCGGGGTCACCGTGACTTCGCCCGCCTCGCCGTCGGGGACGCGCTCGCCCGCGTCGTCGAGGATCTCCACCACCGCGAGGTCGGCGGGCGGATGACCGCCGCAACGCGCGGAGCACTCGGTGAAACTCGTGACGATCTCGCTGGAGGCGTAGGTCGAATGGACCGCCCCCGGCCAGAAGCCGTCGAGTTTCGCTCCGAGCGGCGTCGGTTCGAGTTTGCGGTTGCGGGCGGGTTCGCCGATGCAGACGAGCCGCCGGATGCAGCCGGCGTCGATGTCGCGGTCCGCGAGGTACTGCCCCAGTTTGGCGAGGAAACTCGGGACGCCGACGACATTTTCCGGCCGCAGAGTACGGATCACCTCGGCGTGGCTCTCCAGCGTGTTCAGCCCGTTGCGGATCGCCGCCGCGCCGAGTTTGACCACCCCCTGATAGTACGCCAGCCCCGCGATGAAACAGCGGTCGATGGTGCACGTCAGAAGCACCTTTTCGCCGGGGAGCATCCCCGCCGCGCGGTAGCCGCAGGCGTCGTTGTAGGCGATGCGGTCGAGGTCGGCAGCGGTGTAGACGATCCGGCAGGGGTTGCCGGTGGTGCCGCTCGTGAAGCAGATGTCGGCGATTCCGGTCGGGGGGACGGCGAAAAATTCGTCGTTGTGTTCCGCCAGATCCTGTTTCGAGGTCGTCGGCAGTTCCCGCAGAGAGTCGAAATCGTAATCCCGCTCCGGGAAGGCGGCGAGCCGGTCGCGGTAGAACGGGGAGTTGGCGCGGCAATAGCGTATCTGCTCGGCAAGCAGCCGATCCTGAATTTTCCTCACTTCCCCGCGCGAGGCGAAAGAACAGTCGTCCGACAGATCAAAGTGCTTTTTCATCATCCAGTTCCGCGTCCAGAGACGCCAGTTCTTCGGTCATCCGGCGGAAGACCTTTAGCTTTAACGCATACGCCGTGGCGCACCGCCGGATCTCCTCGGGCGGCAGCGGCCCCAGAAAACGCACCCGCAGGTCGCGGAACTCCCGAAAGCGGAACTTCCGATCCGGCATGTACTCGTTGCCGGCGATGCACAACAGATAGACCGGGACCCCGGAGTCCATCGCCACGTGGAAGATCCCGCTGCGGAACGGGTTCATCCGGCGGCTCTCGGAGCGCGTCCCCTCCGGGTACGACACGATCAGGTCGCCCGAGGCGAAGACCTCCTCCGCGCGCGAACGCAGCGTATCGTAGTCCCAGTTGGTGATGTTCAGATACCCCGCCGCCCGCGCGACCTGCCCGATGATCGGCAGCCGCAGCGGCCAGTCGTTGACCGTCTGCGCCATGCTGAGTTTGGGCAGCGACACCAGAAATCCGTCGATCGCCGAGCGGTGGTTCGCCACCACGATCCCCGGCCCGCGGACGCCGCCGGTGCGATCCTCGAAGCGGATGCGGAAGAACGGCCGCCACGCGAAACGCACCGTCGACAAACCGAACCACAGCAGTATCACCCGCATCCCATGCCGCCGCCGCGCGGCGGGCAGCGTCATCAGCGTCAGCGCGGGCAGCAGCGCCGCCAGCCAGAACATGAGCGACCACAGGAAGGTCGTCAGATAGATGGCGATGCTCCGCAAAAGTATCATGACCGGGACCGCTCGAATCGTGTGGTCACCTGATCTTTTCCGCGATCTCCGGATGCTCCTTCGCCAGCTTCTCGAAGAGGTCGTAGACATCGTTGAGTGTTCTGACGTTGCGGATCTCCGGATTGTCGCGGAGCATGATCCCGAATTTCTGCTGCAGCCCGACGATCATATCCACCAGATCGAGACTGTCCAGCTGGAGGTCCTCGATGATGTTCTTTTCGGGCGTCAACTCCGACTCCTCGAGTTCGAAGCGCTCGACGAAGATCGAGTTGACCGCTTTGACGATCTCGTTACGATCCATATTTACTCCTTGTTTCAAAAGTTCCCGCCAAAACGCGGGAGCTGTTTTTTCAGGTCCTCAGTCGATGCTCCGGCACACCAGCGCGGTGTTGACCCCGCCGAAGGCGATACTGTTTTTTATGCACACGCGAAGTTTCCCTTCGCGCACTTCGCGCGGCAGCAGGATCCCGGCGCAGTCCTCGACGCGCTCCAGATTGCGCGTCGGCAGCACCACGCCGTCGCGCATCATCCCCGCCACCGCCGCCAGTTCCAGCGCCCCCGAGGCGCCGAGCGTGTGCCCGAGATGCCCTTTCAGGCTCGACACCGGCGTTTCGCCGCCGAACACCGCGCGGATCGCCGCCGCCTCCGCGGCGTCGCCGACCCGGGTCCCGGTGGCGTGGGCGCTGACGTAATCGACTTTTTCGGGAGCGATCCCGGCGTCGGCGAGCGCGGCTTTCATGCAGTTGGCGATCTGCAGTTCGTCGGAGTGGCTGACGTGCCACCCCGAACAGTTGGTCGCGTAACCCGCGATCTCGAAGAGGATCGGTGCCCCGCGCCGCTTCGCATGCTCCAGCTCCTCGACGACGAGCACCCCGGCGCCTTCGCCGCACACCAGCCCGGTGCGGTCGGCGTCGAAGGGGCGCGAAAGTTTGTCCGGCTCCGGCGACTCCTCCTCCGCCAGCGCGTACAGCAGTTGGAACGACGCCGCCACGAGCGGAGTGGATTCGTCCGAACCGCCCGCCAGCACCGCGTCGACCTTGCCGAGCTGGATGAGTTCCAGCGCCGTTCCCAGCGCCTGCAGCCCCGAGGCGCACGCCGAGTTGGTCGCCAGCTGCGGACCGTTGATCCCGAACATGTCGGCGACGTTGAAACTCGACGAGTGCGACATCAGCCGGAAGAAGTGACACGCCGAGAGGTCGTTGCGGCGGCCTTCGTAATCCGCGACGCAGGCTTCGGTCATGCTGGAGGCGCTGCCGACCGTCGAACCGATCACACAGCCCACCCGGCCCGAGGTGAAGAGCGCCGGATCAAGCCCGCTCTGCTCCACCGCCTCCTGCGCCGCCAGCCCCGCGAAGAGCGCGGCGTTGCCCATGGTGCGCCGGACTTTGCGGCTGATCTTCTTTACCGCCGCCGGATCCAGCACCACCGGAGCCCCCGCGAGGTCGCGGCCGAATTCGCCGCGCCACTCGGTCATGGCCCGGATCCCCGAACGGTTGTCCGCCACTCCCCGGTACAACTCTTCGACCGAGTTGCCCAGCGGCGAAACGACCCCGATCCCGGTGACGACTGCCCTGCGTTTTTCCATTTTTTTTCTGCCCGTGTTGTTCGCGCGCGGCGGTTTGAATTTGAACCTGAGGAATATACTATTGAAAAGCGCTTAAATCAAGCGGGCGGGCGCTCCTCCGGATGGTTTTTTGCGTGCCCGAGCGTCATCCGGCACCCGAAATTTTCTATTGAAAAGCGCTTGGATCGAGCGGGCGGGCGCTCCTCCGGATGGTTTTTTGCGTGCCCGAGCGCCATCCGGAGCCCGAAATTTTCTTCGGTCGGGGGAGCCGGAAATCTGGAAAGTTGAGGTTTCCCGTGCTATTTTATTATGAGCGCGCATCGTGCGTCCGGGGTGTTCCGTTTTGTCCGGGGGGGGAGGGTGGCCTCCGTCGCCGGAAATTCGTACGCCTCGCCGTTCGGAGAGAAGAGCAAAAAGTCAAACGGGAAGGGGAGTCCGCGGATTATCGAAGTGAAAAAGAACCGTGCGGAGATCCGTTGACGGCGGGTCTGCCCCGTCCGGGGGATCCCCGGATCAATCGGAATATTCATCGTCTACTGAACCCATAGGGAGAACGGGAAATGAAAAAATATATTTGGATCGTCGTAATGATGCTCTCCGCGGTGATCGCCGCCGCGCAGCCGAAATTCACCCAGCAGGAGTTGGCGTACCTGCCGGCAACGGCGCAGATCGCTCTGTTCAAGGCGGGGATCGTCACGCCGTCCGACGTGCTCGAGGCGCAGATCGCCCAGGTGCGGAAGTACAACGGGGTATACAACAGCGAACTCCGGGATCTGGAGAAAGAACTGTACACATTCAATGCCGGCAAGGTCAACGCCATCTGCTTCGACCGCTTCGCCGAAGCCCGTCAGGCCGCCAAAGCGGCGACCGAACGCTACCGCAACGGCACCGCCCGCCGCCTCGAAGGCGTGACCGTCGGCGTCAAGAACGAAAACAGCGTGACCGGATGGCGGGTCGACATGGGCTCGCTGGTCCTCAAGGACCTTCCGCCCTGCACCGCCGACTGCCCCCTGATCGAACGGCTGAGAAACGAGGGCGCGATCTTCGTCTTCTCCACGACCGTTCCCGAACTTTACATCAACTGCATGACCTGGAGCCGTCTGTACGGAATCACCAGAAATCCGTGGAACCTCGCCTACGGCGTCGGTGGTTCCTCCGGCGGCAGCGGCGCGGCTCTGGCGGCGGGATTCTGCACGATCGCCACCGGCTCCGACATGGGCGGATCCATCCGGATCCCGTCGAGCATGAACGGCGTCTACGGCTTCAAGCCTCCGTTCGGCCGGGTCCCGACTTCGGAGATCGCGTATGAAACGCTGGGACCCATGACCCGCACCTTCGACGATCTGGTCCTGATGCAGGACATCATCGCCGGACCCCATCCGCGGAACCACGCGACGCTGCGGCCCAAACTGGATTATCCGACACAGTACCCGTCGCTGAAAGGCGCCAAGGTCGCCGTGTGCTACTTCCCGAAATGGGTGGAAGGCGGCTGCGACAAGGAGGTCAACGCGGCTTTGGATCAGGTGGCGGAGGCCCTGAAAAAGGCCGGCGCCGAGGTGAAAGTCATCAACTCCGACTGGACCGTCCGGGGCGGCAAACTGGCGACGTTCGTAAACGGACTATTGTCCACCGAAATGTACGAACTCATCAATATTGCCGCCGATCGTCAGGATCTGCTCTGCCGCAACGTCAGACCGTTTTTCAAGGACATCAGCGTCTACAGTCCCAAGGCCCTGCTCAAGGCCACCATGATGGGCGAAGAGACCCATGCGGATGTGCAGAAGTATGTGTTCGGCGAAGGCTGTATCGCGCTGGTCATGCCGACGCTGGTGACGCCGTTCGTCTCCCCGAGTTTCCAGGCGGACGCGGAGAGTGTGGCGGTGGTCAACGGCAAAGCCACCAGCAGCAATGATATCATGCTGACTCCCGTCTGGAATTTGCTCAACCGCTATCCGGTGGTGGATATGCCGGTGCGGCTGAGTTCCAAGCGGGTGCCGATCGGCGTGCAGATCGTGGGCAACACCTTCGACGATCTGGCGGCGTTCCGGGTGGCGGCGGGGTTGTCCAAGGTGATCCCCCAGATGTACACCGGGGATCGCTTCCCCGATTTCCGCGAGCAGAAATAAGTTTCGGCATCGCGCGCATCGCCGGAGTTTGGCAACGGTTGCCGGACTCCGGTTTTTTTTGCACTTCGCCCCGACTTGCCGCCGCAAGGTCGGGGAAGCGGCGATTTACTGCCAACGGTCGGTGTGCCAGCGCATGGTTTTGCCGTCGGGCAACGTCGCGGTGCGGTCTACGATCTTCAGGACGGGGATCAGTCTGCCGTTGACCTGAATGTACTTTTTCCCGTCCGGCGCAAGGAGATGATCGGTGATAAAATCTTTGTTGTAATCGACCGCCATCGTCAAATTGTAATTAAGAACAAAAAAGCCTTCGGTCACTCCCCGGCAAAAATCGCTTTTGGCGGCGGCTCCGACGACGACGATTATATTATCATCCCTGACCGTTACCGCGGCGGCATTGTTTTGCCAGCGGCAAAGGAAACTGTCCTTATTCCCCTCGACTGCAAATCCGCCTTGTTCCGCTTTCCGGGGAGCGAAATAACGGCAGGCAAGATAGGATGCCGGATTTTTCCCGCTTCGGAACGGTTCATTCTTGAATGTGCGGAAAATACTGGCATATTATAAGACGGACAAATACGGAACGGGAAACACGCGGACGCCGGATCCGCCGCCCGTCCGGGATCAGGAGATTGCGATGAGGGACATTTTCTTCTTCGATGCGGATTGTCAGATCGGCAGCGGTCCGGCGATCGGCATCCGTCCGGGCGCCGCGGAACTGCTCGCGGATATGGACCGCTTCGGTATCGACCGGGCGCTGGTGCGCCACGGCAACTGCGGGCTCCTCGGCGCGGAAGCGGCGAACCGGGAACTCGCGGAGATGCTCGAAACGGCCGCGACCGACCGGCTCCGCGGCGTGTGGGCCATCCTGCCCGACCAGTGCCCGGAACTGCCGCAGGGCGATGCGTTTTTCGCGGCGATGAAACGGTACAACATCCGCGCGCTGACGCTGTTGCCCAACGATCATCTGTTCGTTCCCTGCCGCCTCAGCCTCGGCCGGATCATGGATGCCGCCCGCGAGCGGAAGATCCCCGTGCTGTTCCGGGCGGACGGTAACGACTGGCGCCCCGTCTACGACTTCGTGCGCGAGTTTCCGCGCAATTTGATCGTCATCCACGAGCGCTGGGGCAAATGGGGGCACGACCGGCAGCTGCGCCCGCTGCTCGAAAACTTTGAAAACGTCCGCTTCTCCATCGGCGGCTACATGGTCCCGGAGGGGCTGCGCGATCTGGCGGCTCTTTACGGCGCGGAACGGTTGCTCTACGGCAGCGGCTACCCGCTCTACGATCAGGGCTCGGGGATGCTGCAGCTCAAGCAGAGCGGGCTCGACGCGGCGGAGATCGCGCTCGTCGCCGGTAAAAATTTGACCAAAATGCTTGACGAGGTGCAATTATGACGACTTCGATCTGGGAGGTCCCCGGTTCGCCCGCTGCGCGCTTCTGGAACGACGGACACGCGGATTTTCCGGTTTACGACATGCACGGACACATGGGATCCCATAACGGCATCTTCATGGCGCGCCGCGAACCCGAAAGCATGGCGGCGCACCTGCGCCGCGCCGGGGTCCGGCACCTTGTGTTTTCGCACCACCACGTGCTCTTCGGCGCGATGCGCAACGCCGAGGTCGTCGAGATCTGCCGTCGGTATCCCGATCTGTACCGGATGTACGTCGGCATCGTGCCCGCGTTCCCGGACAATATCCGCGAGGATCTGGCGCAGTTCGACCGGTGGGCGCCCTACGCGGTGGGGCTGAAGTGCCTCGCCGACTACTACAAACTGCCGCTCACCGATCCCGCGTGGGAATACGCGCTCAAGTTCGCCGACGAACGCGCGCTGCCGGTGTTGTTCCACACCTGGGGCAACTCCAAGTGCAACGGCGGCGAAGTGATGATGCAGCTGGTGCGCAAATACCGCCGCCTCAAGTTCTTCATCGGGCACTCGCTCTACGGGGAGTGGGAGATGGCGGAGCGGATCGTCAAGGAGAGCGACGGCAACGTCTGGCTCGAACTTACGGCCATCCCCGGCGAATACCGCCGCATCGAAAAACTCGTCGCCGCCGTCGGCAGCGACCGGCTGCTCTACGGCACCGACCTGCCGTGGTTCGACGAGTATCAGGCGATCGGCGGAGTCCTCTCGGCGGAGATCTCCGCCGACGATATGCTCAATATCCTGTACCGCAACGCGGAAAGCATCCTCGGCAAGGAGTGGTGATCCCCGATCCGAGGTACAAGTTTAGAGAAACACCACCAAAAAAACATCTTGGGGAGAAAGCAAAAATGATCGAGATCGCCCACTTTTGGGACTGGAACCGGGTCGCCGTCCACGAATGGACCGGCGCGATGCGCCGTTTCGCGGAGTGCGGGCACACCAAATTCGCGATGAATGAGTGGATCGCGCTGCGGATGGCGTTTTCACCCGGATTCGTCAACAGCGTCAAGAAGATGATCGCCGAGGCCGGAGTATCCTTCACCGGCGTCCACGCGCCCTTCGCCGGGCAGTGGGACCTGCTCGCGAGCGATCCCGAGTTCCGCCCGATCAGCCTCTATGTGCACAAGAAACTCATCGAACTGCTGCCCAACGAGTTCGGGATCCATTCGTACACGATGCACCTGATGAACGACCTCTACCCCGGCACCCCCGACGACGCCGAAAAGCACATGGGGCGGGTGCTGGAGCCGCTGCTGGAGGTCGCCGCCAAAAACCAGGTCGTCATCGCGCTGGAAAACGGCTTTCAGGAGATCGACATCCCCGAGACGATGCCCCGCTACATGCGCCGCTACGCTTCGGATAATCTCGGCTGCTGCCTCGACCTCGCGCACGCCAACGTGATCGCCCACCGCCGTCACGCGAACATCGACACCTACATCGACGAACTCCTGCCGTACATCATCGTCTGCCATCTGCACGACAACGACGGCGAGGCGGATCGTCACTGGGTGCCGGGCGACGGCATCGTCGACTGGAAGCACTGCATGCCGAAACTGGCGAAGGCTCCGCGGCTGCAGAGCCTGCAGAACGAGAGCGCCTCCAACAAGTTGTCCATAGAGGAACTGTGCCGGCGGATCGATCAGGTGGTGCGCGTCTGCTGACGTTTTTGACGGTACGACCGACGGGAGTTCCGCGACGGGTGCGGAACTCCCGTTTTTTTGTCCCGTCCTCGGGGCAAAAAAACCACCGGCTTAGCCGGTGAGTAGCCGAAATCTTCAGATTCAAGCGAGA
>Ga0208297_1000416_pt1 | contig 90112 bp, 84 predicted proteins | sample LMS_cellobiose_e_FD_187367 | JGI IMG/M metagenome (GOLD analysis project Ga0208297, IMG submission 187367) | Rumen-fistulated moose microbial communities from Alaska, USA - LMS_cellobiose_enrichment (SPAdes) (version 2) | ecosystem: Host-associated > Mammals > Digestive system > Stomach > Rumen... | reverse complement strand
TGTGTCTGTGAATTCGTCGATGCGGTCGGTGTGAAGTTCGCCACCATCAGCCAGCATCTGACCGTCTTGAAAAACGCCGGTATCATCGTCGATGACAAACGGGGTAAGCAGGTTTATTATCGCTTGCAATGTCCCTGCATACTTGATATGATCGAGTGCATCGGCAAGAAAAAGGTCGAATGATCTTTTTTTTACAGATACATTTAAGATATTGATAGAGGTTCCCTTCAATGTATCAAACTAATAAAGGTGAAGTCATGAACAATCAAAGTAAAGGCATTAATACATTTCAGCGTTATCTTTCTGTATGGGTACTGTTCTGCATGGTCATAGGCGTGGCGATTGGGCACTTTATCCCGGCCATTCCTGCAACACTTGGTCAATTTCAGATTTCCGGCATTTCGATTCCTATCGCTGTTCTCATCTGGGTCATGATTTACCCTATGATGATGAAAGTGGATTTTCAGAGCGTAAAACAGATTGGGAAGAATCCGAAAGGGCTTCTGGTCACATGGGTGACGAACTGGCTGATCAAGCCTTTCACTATGTATGGAATTGCTTATCTGTTTTTGTTTGTCGTATTCAAAGCCTTCATATCTCCGGGATTGGCAACAGAATACCTTGCCGGAGCTGTGCTTTTAGGTGCTGCTCCATGTACGGCAATGGTGTTTGTGTGGAGTACGCTTACAAAAGGAAATCCTGCTTATACGGTCGTACAGGTGGCGACAAACGACCTCATTATTCTTGTGGCTTTTGTTCCAATCGTAAAATTCCTTTTGGGCGTTTCCAATGTGGTTGTTCCCTACAGCACTTTGTTCGTCAGCATCTTTCTGTTTGTAGTGATTCCGCTTGTGGGCGGCATCCTTACGAGGATAATGGTCACGAAGCAAAGAGGCGCGGATTACTTTGAGAGTACGTTTATCCACAAGTACGACAATGCCACAACGATAGGACTGCTGTTGACGCTGGTTATTATCTTCAGTGCACAGGCAGAAGTGATTCTGTCTAATCCGCTTCATATTGTTTTGATAGCGGTGCCGTTAACCATTCAGACTTTTTTGATTTTCTTTATCGCTTATGGGGCAAGTAAGCTACTGAAATTACCGCATGATATTGCGGCTCCTGCCGGGATGATCGGTGCATCGAATTTCTTTGAACTTGCGGTGGCTGTAGCGATTGCACTCTTTGGCACGACAAGTCCTGCGGCGCTTGCCACCACTGTAGGCGTTCTGACGGAGGTTCCGGTCATGCTGATGCTTGTGCGAATAGCGAATAAAACGAAAGCGAGGTTTGAGTGATGTGGGAGTTCATACAGGACCAGATACTTGGCATGAAGTGGCTGAGTTCTCTGATCGGGAGGCTGTTGACGGCAGTAGGACTTGACGTCAACACGAGAATAGGTGGAAGCGTGCAATTCTTCCTTTATGACGTAATCAAGATAACAGTGCTGCTCTGTGCCCTGATTTTTCTGATCTCTTATATTCAGAGCTTTTTCCCACCGGAGCGCAGCCGGAAAATCATGGGCAGGTTTCATGGGATTGGAGCGAACATTGTAGGCGCTTTGCTGGGCACGGTGACGCCTTTCTGCTCCTGTTCCTCCATTCCTCTTTTTATCGGATTCACCCGCGCCGGGCTGCCGCTGGGCGTGACATTTTCGTTCTTGATTTCGTCTCCGATGGTGGACATTGGAAGTCTGGTGCTGCTGACCGGCGTATTCGGGGCGAAGGTTGCGGTGATCTACACCCTCACCGGGCTGGTGATCGCCATCGCAGGCGGCACACTGCTGGAGAAACTTCACATGGAGAATTTCCTCGAAAGTACGGTCGAAAAAAAGAAGCCCTGCTGTTGCTGCTGTTGCGGCGGAGGGAAAAACGAGCCGGAAGAAAAAAGTCATCAGTCCCGGTGGCGGTTCGCGTTGAATGAAACGCGCGACACTGCAAAGAAAGTTTTTCCATACATTCTGCTGGGCGTGGCGATCGGTGCATTCATCCACAACTGGATTCCGGAAACCTGGGTCGAAAACATTCTGGGCGGAAGGAATCCTTTCGGTGTGATACTGGCGGTTTTTGCCGGGACACCGATGTATGCGGACATTTTCGGCACGATCCCGGTCGCGGAAGCTCTTCTGGGGAAAGGCGCACAACTGGGAACGGTCCTGTCGTTCATGATGGCGGTAACGACCTTGAGTTTGCCTTCGATCATCATGCTCCGCAAGGTCATGAAACCATTGCTGCTGGGCCTCTTCGTCGGGATCTGCGTTCTGGGCATTATTCTGGTCGGATATTTCTTCAATTTGTTTCAGCACATCTTCGTGTGATCCGACCGTCAGCTTCTTACGCCTCAGTTGTTTGCTCCCTGATTACGTGAACCGAGGCGGCAGTCGGGAAAAACCGGACGCACAGGAAACCGAAGAACTGGACCGCCGTCTCACCGATCTTGCCGCCCGGCTGAAAGACCGTCCGGAGGTGACCGTCGAATACTTCGTCCCGGACGAGCGGAAGGCCGGCTGTGCGTATGTGACCGTCACCGGCCAGGTGCGGCACATTTCCATCGCTGAAAGGGTTCTGGTCATGGAGGATGAGACGGTCATCCCGATGGAAGATATTGACTCCGTTGTATTTTAAACGGCATTCTTCGACATGCCGAGGGTTCACATTTTCACACGCTAAAACCGAACTTGTGATGTGGATAACCCGTCAAGTTACAATAGGGGTATTTTTGAGGGTGATTTTGATTTCCCCATGATGAAAAAGCGGATAGGGAGCGGGATAAGGACACCCCGAAAAAGGGCATAAAATGATGGGTGTTTGTTATCTCGATTGACCAATCGGGATATGAGTATCACAAAAATTCTGAAGTCTCCCCAGGAGATCGGCAAAAACGGCAGAAAAACTCAGAATTCGGGCCGATTCTCAGAATTATTCCGGCAAAATCGGCCGCCTGGCGGATTCTGAGTGTGTTTCATGCACACGGAGAGAAAAGTTGTAAAAGCCTTTGAGTAAACGAGTTTTAGCGGAAGTCAGAAAATTTCACTTCTTGAGGTAGATTGGAAAAAGGGCAAAAAAAATGGCGGAGAGAGTGGGATTTGAACCCACGGTACGCATAAGCGTACAACGATTTTCGAGACCGTCGCCTTCGACCACTCAGCCATCTCTCCGCGATCGTTCCATAATATAGCGCCGGTTCGGGGCGATTTCCAAAGAAATTTCGGGAATTTTGCAAAAAAACCGCTTCCGCGGCGCTTTTATCCAGCCGGTGCTTGACAATCCTCCGTCACCGGTGTATTATATTTCATAATTCAGTACGCCGTATGTAACAACCGAGGATCTCCATACAAAGATGAAGCGGCCGTCGCGTCGATATCCGCATTTTCTGGTGGCGGCGGTGTTGCTTTTATCCGCCGGATGCTCCACCGGCAGCGACTACTGGCAAAACCGCCTCGACGACGCCGCCGACATCCTCACCACCGGCGTCGGCACGGGGTTCGGCGTCAAGGTCTATGCGTTCGGCCTTCAGGTCGATATGTACAATTACGGTCCGCTGGCGGAACTCCGGGGCGGCGAAGCGTTCGTTTTTCACGAGCACAGCGGGAACTATCACGTCGAGGAGGGCAATATCGGCGTGCCGCTGCCCTTTGTCAACAGTGAGATATTCTACCCCGGCGGCCGCGCCGTGGCGCGCGGCAAAGCGTATTGCGGAAAAACCATGCTGCTGCCGTTTTTTTTGCTGGACATTCAGCAAAATCGCAAAAAATACTGCAACAGTTGCTCGTGGCGCGAAAAATTCGACTTCAACCAAAAATACGGTCACCTGCGCATGAGCCGGGAAGAGTGGGCGCAATTACACGCCAAGATAGAAGCGGAAATCCAAACCGCCCCGGAGTTCGGCGGGCGGGAAAATCTGGACTTTCTCCGCCCCGCGTGGAGCGTCTACACCGACGTTCATGTGGTGGCGGCGGCATTTCCCGGAGTGCGTCTGGGGTTCAACCTCGGGGAGTTCGCCGATTTCCTGCTCGGCTGGGGCGGCGTCGATATCTTCGGCGACGACCTCTGACCGCCGGGGGAGGGGAGGCGATCCCCGTCAGACCCGGCTGATCACCACCGCGGCGTTGGATCCCCCGAACGCGAAACTGTTGGAGAGCGCGTGACGCAGTTCCACATGCGGCCGGTACTCGCGCACCAGATCCGCCCACGCGAATTCGGGATCGGGATTATCCAAGTTGAGCGAGGGCGAGATAAAGCCCTTTTCGAGCATCAGCGACGAATAGATGATCTCCGCCGCGCCGGTGGCGCCGACCATGTGACCGGTCTGCGACTTGGTGCTGTTGATCGCCGGATGGTCGCCCATCACGTCGCGGATCGCCGCCATCTCGATCGGATCGCCGACCGGCGTGCCGGTGCCGTGGGTATTCACATAATCTATATCCTCGGGGCGCAATCCCGCGTCGAGGATCGCTCCGCGCATGACGTCGCTGCTGGCGGCGGAATCCGGCACCACCATATCGGTGGCGTTGCTGTTCGCCATGAGTCCGCTGACCAGACTGATCGGCCGCGCCTTGCGCTCGCGGATGCTGCGCTCGGATTCCAGCACGACGTATGCCGCGCCGCCCGAGATCACGAAACCGTCGCGGTCGATGTCGAAGGGGCGGCTCGCCCGTTCCGGGGTCTCGTTAAACTTCTTGGAGAGCGCGCGGCAGGCGCAGAAGCCCAGCGCTTCCGCCCAGTCGAGCTGCTCCGCGCCGCCCGCCAGCACGATGTCGTAGGCTCCCGAGCGGATCAGCCGGGTCGCCACGATGATCGACAATGCGCTGCTGGAACACGCCGCGCTGATATCGTAGGATTCGCCCTTCAGCCCGAAGATCAGCGACAGATTGCTGATCGCCCCCGACGGCATCACCCGCGGGACGATGAACGGCGAGATCATCCGCAGTTTTTTGTTGTTTTCCAGATAGCGGTGCGCCGACTGGTAGATCTCGACATGGTTGCCGCCGGCGGTGCCGCCGACCAGCGCGATGCGTTTGCCGGCCAGTTCCTCCAACTGGAACCCCGCCTCGGTGAACGCCTCGGCGGCGGCGACGATCGACATCAGCGCGGCGGGCGGGCAGTAGCGCAGACGCTTGCGGTCGACCAGCGGCGTCTCAATGCTCTGGTTGGGCATGCCGCCCACCTGACTGTCCAAGCCGTATTCGATGAATTCGGGGATCCTGGAGATCCCGCTTTTTCCTGCGCGCAGCGCTGCTTCATTGGCCGCAAGATTGTCGCCGATCGGCGTGACCATGCCTCGCCCGGTGATGTATGCCCGTTCCATAAACTTGTACCGATCTCCAAAAAAATTCGTCAGCACCGCAGACGCGTTTTCTTCTTCGTTAATATTAATATAAACAACGTTATTGATTTTTTCCAATAGCCGGACATTTTTTTGTGGAATATTGCCGTCGCCGGTGCTATATTTCGGCATTGAAATAACAGTTGGCGGGGTGAAAGTGTCATTGCTTGCAGTAAAAAATCTTTCCATCGGGTTCCGCGGCGGCGCGGGAGTGACGCCGGTGGTCTCCGGCGTCTCCTTCGAGGTCGCCCCCGGCGAGGTGCTGGCGCTGGTGGGGGAATCCGGTTGCGGCAAGAGCATCACCTGCCTGTCGCTGACCCGTCTGCTGCCGCCGCGTCTGGCCGCGGTCGGCGCGGACGAGATCCGGTTCGAGCTCGGATCCGGCGAAACCGTCGATCTGTCGCGCCTGCCCGAGCGGCGACTGCGCCGGGTGCGCGGCGGCGAGATCGCCTACATCTTTCAGGAACCGGCGGCGTCGCTGAATCCCGTGCTGACCATCGGCCGCCAGTTGGCGGAGGTCTTCGAACTCCATCGTCCGGAGGTCGGCGACCCCGAACCCGAGGCGGTGCGGCTGTTGGATCAGGTCGGCATCCCGGCGGCGAAGACGCGGCTGAAAGCCTTCCCGCACGAATTGTCCGGCGGCATGCAGCAGCGGGTGATGATCGCCATGGCGCTGGCGGGTCGTCCCCGGCTGCTGATCGCCGACGAACCCACCACGGCGCTGGATGTCACCATTCAGGCGCAGATTCTGGATCTGCTGCGCCGGATGCGTGAGGAGTACGAACTGTCGGTGATCCTCGTCACCCACAATCTGGGGATCGTCGCGGAGGCGGCGGACCGGGTGGCGGTGATGTACGCGGGCAATATCGTGGAGAGCTCCGCGACGGCGGAACTCCTGCGTCGGCCGCTGCATCCCTACACCCGGGCGCTGTTGGCGGCGGTGCCGGAACTCGGCGGGAGGAGCGGACGATTGAATACGATCCCCGGTGTGGTCCCGCGTCCCGGGGATTATCCGGCGGGGTGCCGTTTTGCGCCGCGCTGTCCGGCATTGTCCGACGCGGCGGAGCGGGAGCGCTGTCTGAACTGCGCGCCTCCGGTGGTGACGGCGGCGCCCGGTCATACCTGCCGTTGCCGCCTGCCGGGCGGGAGCGAATGATGAGCGGCCGCGGTTGGGGGGTGGTGGCGCTGCTGCTCGGCTGTCTGCTGCTGACGGCGGCGGTCGTCCTCGGGCACGGCGGCGCGGATGAGCAGCGCAACGTGCCCGAACAGGAGGCGCTGCTGATCGAATGGAAGTCCAGCGTGGCGGATATGGTGCGCCAGCACCGTTACCGGGAGGCGGTCTCCATGCTGCGCAACTATTTGCGTCACGCTCCCCGGGACCGCGGGATGCGCCGTCTGCTCGGCAAAGTGCTCTACGAGACCCGGCGTTATGCCGAGGCGCGGGACGTCTGCTATGTGGCGCTGCTCCACGATCCGGATGATCACGTCGCCCGCAACAACCTCGGCGTGGTGCTGGCGGCTCAGGACCGGCTGCCGGAAGCGTTGCGCGAATTGCGGGAAGCCTTCGCCGGTTCGGGGCAGGAGTTGTTCATCGGCGCCAATCTCGCCAAGGTGTACGAACTGGCGGGGGATCCGCGTTCCGCGGGGGAGGTCTGGCAGGTGCTGTCCGGCACGGTGCGCGACGGCGAGGCGGATATCCCGGAGGACGCTCTGATCTTGGACAATGCGACGGCCGGGGTGAAACCCTAAGAACGCATTCGACACGGAGGATTCAGGTGGGCAAGATAAAAGTCATGAGCGACGCGCTCAGCAACCGTATCGCGGCGGGCGAGGTGATCGAACGACCGGCGTCGGTGGTCAAGGAGCTGGTCGAAAACGCCATTGACGCCGGGGCGCGGCGCATCGTCGTCGAGATCGAACGCGCCGGGACCCGGCTGATCTCGGTCAGCGACGACGGCTCGGGCATGGACGCCGAAGACGTGCTGCTGGCATTGGAGCCTCACGGGACCAGCAAACTCACCGCCGAGGAGCAGATCGGCCATATCACGACGATGGGGTTCCGGGGCGAGGCGCTGCCGTCGATCGCGTCGATCAGCCGCTTCGAGATGACCAGTCGCCCGGTCGGATCCGACGTCGGCACGACGGTGCGCGTCGAAGGCGGGCGGCTGCTCGACAGCGCTCCGGCCGGCGGCAAGACCGGTACGGTGGTGCGGGTGCGCGACTTGTTTTTCAACACTCCGGCGCGCAAGAAGTTTCTCAAGTCCCCCGCGACCGAGGAACACCACATCGAAGAGATGGTGGCGGCGCTGGCGATCGGTCACTGCGGCACCGGTTTTTCGCTGCGGGTGGACGGTCGGCCGTCGCTGAATGTGCCGCCCGAGAGCCGGGAAGATCGCCTGCGCGAACTTTTCGGGCGGGAATATATGCGTCGGATGCTCAAAGTCGAACACCGCGAAGAAGATATGACCGTTACCGGATTTGTCGCCGAACCGGGATTCACCCGGGTCGGTCGGCGGGAGCAGCGCTGTTACATCAACTCCCGGGCGGTGGAGGCGATGGCGGTGTACCGGGGGATCCGCGACGGTTACGGTACGATCGGTTTCGAATCCGGCCGCTTTCCTCCGGCGGTACTGTTCATCGAGATGCCGCCGGAACTTCTGGATGTGAATGTCCACCCGGCGAAACGCGAGGTGCGTTTCAAATCCGACTTCGCGGTGACGCGGCTGATCTCCACGGCGGTGCGGATGGCGCTGCGCCGGAATTTGAACTCGGAGCAGACGTTGCCGGAGTCGTTGGAGATCGTGGTCGAGCCGTTGACCTCCACCCCCAGAAAACCGGTGGATTATGTGCTGGACGAAGCGGCGTTGACCTATTCCCCGCGAACGGGCGAGAGCCGCGAACTGCCGATGGCGGAACTGCCGCCGCTGCCGCCCGCGGGGGAGGAGATGCCATACCGTGACGATCCCCGGCCGTCCGGCGACGGGGTGAAGCCGTTTCGCTCCTCGACGTGGGAAATGCCCGCCGCCGATCCCGCGCTCCTGACCGATGCCAAAGCGTCGGCGGCTCCGGCGGTGACGCCGCCCGCCGCGCCCGCCGCCGATTCGAGCGCCGTTCCGAGCGCGGATGACGGCTGGCCGGAGCAGGTGCTCGGCATCTACGACCAGAGTTTCATCCTCTGCTCCGGGCGGGACGGTTTGATGATCGTCGATCAGCACGCGGCGCACGAGCGGATCATGTTCGAAGCGATCGTCGCCGATTACGAGCGCGACAGTTCCTCGGCGCAGACGCTGCTGCTTCCGGCGGTGCTCGAACTGAGCCACGCCCAGCTGAGTCTGCTGCTGCGGCACCGCAAGGTCTTCGAGCGGCTGGGGTTTGAATTCGAACCCGCGGGCGGGACTTCAGTCATGTTGAGCGCCGTTCCGGTCCGCCTCGGCTCGAAGCGTCCGCCGGAGGAACTGGTGCCGGATATGTTGGAACAACTGCTCGACGATTCGGGCGGAAAACTGCCGGTCGAGGGCGAATACGCGGCGCGCGCGGCGTGTCATGCCGCGGTGCGGGCGCACGACGAACTCACGTTGGAAGAGGCGCAGGAGTTGTTGCGTCAGTTGCGCAACTGTCGACAGGGCAGGTTGTGTCCGCATGGGCGCCCGACGATGATCAACATCACCCTGCGCGAACTGGAAAAGCGTTTTCTGCGGCGCTGACCGTCAGATCGAAGCCAGTTCCGCCGCGGCATCTTCCAGCGATTCGATCCGCAGGGCCGCGAAGTCGTCCAGATGCGTCGGCTGTTCGTTGATGATGACCGTTTTCACCCCGTTGCGCGCGGCCGCCTCGGGCAGCGCGGCGGCGGGATAGACGGTCAGACTGCTGCCCATCACCAGCGCGAGGTCGGCCTTGGCGAAGGTGTCGAATCCCCGTTCGAGCAGCGCTTCGTCGAGGTTTTCACCGTAGAATACGATATCCGGCTTCATCACGCCGCCGCACTCGGGGCAGCGGGGGACCCGCCCCGCCATGACTTCCGGAGCCACCTCGGCGTAGGTTTGCCGGTGACGGCACCTGAGGCAGTGGTGACGCGCCGGGGAGCCGTGGATCTCGTAGACCTGCCGGCTGCCGGCTTTCTGGTGCAGAAGATCGATGTTCTGCGTGTAGATGCCGAGCGGCAGTTTGCCGATCTCTTCCAGATGGGCGAGCGCCGTGTGCATGGCTCCGGGGGCGAAGTCGTCGAGGCAGTAGACGAACTCCCGCGCCCACTCGTAGAACAACTCCGGTCGACGCTGAAAGCAATCCAGCGACAATATCTCCTCCACCTGAAGCCCGTGCCACAACTGCCGGTAGACGCCGTTTTTGCCCCGGAAATCCCGGATCCCGGCGAGGGTCGAGACCCCGGCGCCGGTGAAGGCGACGATCGCTTGGGCGCGATGGATCAATTCCGCGAGTCGGCTCATTTTTTCACCTCTTTTTGCGCACCGAAAAACCGAATCCGCCCAAACACCGGCCCAGTTCGAAGTAGTGCCCGTGGGCGAAGGCGACCAAGTTCGCCCGCGCGACGTCAAATCTGCCGTCGGCGTCGAGGAGTTCGCTGGATACCTGCACCGCGAGGATCTCGCCCACGAACATGGTGTGACTGCCGAGATCCAGCGAGGTCACGACTTTACATTCGAGCGACAGCGGCGCTTCGCCGACGATCGGGGCGGCGACCCGACTGCCCCGCACCGCGGTCAACTGGTGCAGGGCGAACTTATCCGCGTCGCGTCCGGAGATGACGCCGCAGTTGTCCAGCGCCGCCGTCATCGGCACGTCGGGAAGGTTCACGGTGAACTCCCCCAGTTCCGCGATCGGCGCGAACGAGTAGCGCTCCTTGCGCACCGAGATCGACAGTTGCGGCGGATCGCTGGCGACGGTGCCGCACCATGCCACGGTGATGAGGTTGTACTTCCACTTGCGCTGATCGCCGCACCCCACCAGCACCGCCGGTACGGGCGCCAACTGGGTGCCGCCGCGCCAGACCGTCTTTTGCCGCCCCGCCATGGCGCGCCGTCAGAAGTTGTGCGACACCAGCCCGTCGCGGAGTTTCGGCTCGAACCACGTCGATTTGGGGGGCATGATCTCGCCCGCGTCGGCGATCGCCATCAACTGGTCCAGCGTGACCGCGTGGAGCGAAAACGCCACCATGTACTCGCCGCTGTTGACGAGTTTTTCCAGTTCTCCGGTGCCGCGGATGCCGCCGATGAAGTCGATCTTTTTGCTGGTGCGCGGATCGTCCACGCCGAGCAGCGGGGCGAGCACTTCGGCCTGCAGCCAGCTCGCGTCGAGCGACTCGACCACTCCGAGTTTGGAGAGGTCGAACTTCGGCACCGCGAGGCGCCACTTGCCCTCCAGATAGAACTTGAACTCGCCGGGCCGGCCGACGACGCCGTCGGCGGCGTCGGAGACCGTGAACTTCCGCTCCAGCGCGGCGACGAACTCTTCGGCACTGCGGCCGTTGAGGTCGCGCACCACCCGGTTGTAGGGCAATATCGCCAACTGCGACGCCGGGAACGCCACCGCGAGGAAGTAGTTGTAGTCCTCCTTGCCGGTGTGGCCGGGGTTCTTGGGGGCGCACTCCGCCGCGGTGCGCGCCGCCGCCGCGCTGCGGTGGTGCCCGTCGGCGATGTAGAAGACGGGGATGCGCTCGGCGAAGAGCCGCGACAGCCGGGCGCTGGTCGCTTCGTCAAGGCGCCACACCGTATGGCGGATGCCGTCCGGACTGGTGAAGTCGAAGAGCGCCGGTTTGGCGCACTCCGCCGCCACCAGCGAATCGATCGCGGCGTCGTCGCGGTAGGTGAAGAACGCCGGACCGGTGTGCGAACGCAGTTCCATCACATGCCGGGTGCGGTCGTCCTCCTTGTCGGCGCGGGTGCGTTCGTGGCGTTTGATCACGCCGGAGCGGTAGTCCGCGGCGCTGGCGGCGCCGATGACCCCGGTCTGGGCGCGGCCGTTCATGATCAGGCGGTACAGATAGAGGTGGAGCCCCGGGTCGAGCGTGAGCGGCGCTTCGGCGCAGAGTTTGCGGAACGCCGCTCCCGCCTGGGCATAGACCCGTTCGTCGTGGAGGTCGATCCCGGGTTCGAGGTCGATCTCGGGGCGGGAAACGTGCAGGAACGAGAGCGGATTGCCCTCGGCGAGCGCGGCGGCTTCGGCGGTGTTTACCACATCGTACGGAACGGCGGAGACCGCGGCGGCCTTTTCGGGACGGGGCAGCAGCCCGTGGAACGGGAGAAATTCAGCCATGATGAACTTTATCCTTGAAATTTATGGTGTTTTTCGACTGGATCCGCTGTTTAAAATACCATTGACGCGCGGCATATTCAAGTTCGCGGCGTCTTGAAAAATCCGCGTCGGTCAAGTATATTCATCCCGCATGGCGATTTGACGGATGGTGTGACGCGAAAAGAACGGGTGAAGTCGGGATGCTGCATATCGATCTGGGCGGCGGTGACGGCGTGCTGCGGGCCGCGGTCGCGGCTGCGGAGGTGCTGAAAAACGGCGGGGTGGGAGTCGTGCCCACCGAGACGGTGTACGGGCTGGTGTCGCCGGTTTGCGATGCCGGGGCGGAGCGGATATACGCGCTGAAACATCGCTCCGGGAGCAAACGGCTCGGGTGGTTCGTCGGCGACTGGCGCCGACTCGAAGCGTACGGCGTGCTGCTGACTCCGGCGGTGCGTCGGCTCGCGGAACGCTATCTGCCGGGGGCGCTCACGGTCATTGCGCCGACCGCCGACGGCGGCAGCATCGGGTTCCGGGTGCCGGATCATCCGTTTCTGCTGGCGCTGCTGGCGGAGTTGGGCGGGCCGCTGCTCCAGACCAGCGCGAACCGCTCCGGCGAGCCGGATTCGCTGACGCTGGCGGCGGCGCTCGCCGGGCTGGACGGCGAGGTCGAACTGGCGGTGGACGGCGGGGCGCTGCCGAGTTCGTCGCTGGCTTCGACGGTCGTGGATGCGCGTCCGCCGACGCCGCGGATACTGCGTCAGGGGGCGTTGAAGATCGATTTGCCGCCGCCGCAGGGGTCGGCGGATTTGTAAAATACCGTACCGGCGTTATATTTATATTGAGCGGTTATTTTTTAGGTGATCCCCCCAAAAAAACGGGATGTCTGGTCATGCGTTACGGTAAAACGATCCTCGTCATACTTGCTTCCGCCATCGGGTTTTTCGTGGCGGCGGCTCCGGCGGATGCCGGGATCGAGCGTACTCCCGACCGGCTGAACGCGGTGCTCGCCACGGTGAACGGCGAGCCGATCAGCCTCGGCGACGTGCTGCCGCTGACGCAGGCGCGGGAGTATCAGGCGGCGGCCGCGTATTCCGGCGAGATGCTGACCCGGGAGGTCTACAAACTCCGGCTGGAGGCGGTGGACGAACTCATCGACAGCAAACTGATCCTCGCCGACTACGCGGGCAAGAAGTTCGAGATCTCCACCCGCGACATCGAAGCGGCGGTGGACGAAGCGTCGCTCCGCATGGGATGCCGTTCCCGCGGCGAACTGGCGCGGCGGCTGCGGGAGAGCGGCACGTCGATCGACGAACTGCGCAAAAAACTGCGGGAGCAGCTGATCGTTCACTTCATGCTGCAGCGCGAGTATCATGTCGCCAACTTCATCACCCCGGCGGACATGTACAAGTATTACCGAGAGCACGAAGCGGATTTTTCCCGCCCGGAGAGCATTGAACTGGCGATGCTCCAACTGCCGGCGGAGCGTCATGACGCCGCCGATGCCGTCCGGGCGATCTCGGCGGAACTCGCCGCCGACCCCGGGGCGTTCGCCGATCTGGTGCGGCGCTACTCCGCCGGTCCCGGGCGAAACGACGGCGGCAATCTGGGGGTCATCGAACGGCGGCGGCTGCGGGCGGAGTTCGCCGCGGCGCTGGGGGCATCGCCCGCGGCGGGGAGCGTCCGCGGTCCGTTGCGCACCGCCGACGGGATCTTCTGGTTGAAGGTGGTCGCCTATCACCCGGCGAAGCAGATATCCTTCGAGGATTCCGGCGCGGATATCCGCCGCCGGATGGAGGAGGAACTTCGGCGCGACAGCCGCGCCCGCTACTGTGCCCGGCTGCGTAAAGGCGCCATCGTGCGGTATTTCATCCCCGGAGCGCCCGCCGCTTCGGAGCGGGATGGGTCAGATGAGGTAAGTAAGACAACTAAATGACGGAATATTTGCGATGAAGTTGTTCTGTTCGGCTTGTCAAAAGGTGTTTGAGGCGGAAAAATCCCCGGATTCCCCTCAAGTCAAGTGTCCGAAGTGCGGCGCGGCTCAGGATTGGCCGACGATCGTTCCCGGTCCGGGGGTGGTGCTGGGCGACTTCCTGATCGAAAAACTGCTGAGCCGCGGCGGAATGGGCGAAGTCTTCCTCGCCAAACAGATATCGCTGGACCGCCCGGTGGCGCTGAAGGTACTTCAGCAGAAACACTTGGAGGACAAGGAATATGTGGAGAGCCTCTTCAAAGAGGCGCGGGCGGCGGCAAAGTTGAGCCACCCCAATATCGTGCAGGCCTACGCCGTGGGCGAGGACAACGGCATTTTCTACTTCGCCATGGAGTACATCCGGGGCGAGACCTTCAAGCAGATATTGAAGCGGGAAAAATCCATCGAGTTCACTCGTGCCGCCACGGTGGTGCGCGATATCGCCCGCGCCCTCGGCGCCGCGTGGAAAGAGCAGAAACTCGTGCACCAGGACATCAAGCCCGATAATATCATGCTCGACGCCAACGGCTTCGCCAAACTTGCCGACCTCGGTCTCGCCAAGGTCGCCACCGGCGGCCCCGAGGAGACCGCCGACGAAGGCGACGAGGTGCTGGGCACTCCGCAGTATATAAGTCCCGAACAGTTGACCGGGGTCCCCACCGACATCCGCAGCGACATCTACAGTCTGGGGGCGACCTTTTACCACTTCGTCACCGGGCGCTTCCCCTACGTCGCGGATACCGGCGACGAGATCGCCCGCATGCACATCGAAAGCACTCTGCAGCCGCCGAAAGAGGTCAATCCGGCATTGCCGGATGCGCTCAACCGGATCATCGTCAAGATGATGGCCAAGGATATCAACCGGCGCTATCAGAGCGCCGAGGCGCTGATCGAGGATTTGGACGCCTATTTGCGCAGCGCTCCGCCCGCCTCCGCCAAAAAGGCGGCTCCGGCGGTCAAAAACGCCGCGGGGGGCAAGGCGACTGCGGTCAGGAAGGCCGGACCTCCCAAACTTGCCGTCCCCGGCAAAGGCGCGGCGGGAACTCCCGCCAAGCCGCCGGTGCTGCGCAAGCCGTCGGTCCCGTCGGTCCCGTCGGCGTCTTCCGCTCCGGCTCCGACCGAGCCGAGTCGTCCTCAGGTGCCGCCGCCGGTCGAACCGCCGCCCGCTCCCGAAGCCGACGCCGACGCGGCGGTCGGGGACTACGACGAGCCGTCGCGTCTCCGCCGTCCGCTCAAGATCGCGCTGACGGTGCTGGCCGCGCTGGTGTTGGTCGCGGTAATCGTGCTGGCGGCGCTGGTGATCTGTCACAAGTATCAGGTGTTGCCTCCGGCCCTGCGCCCGGCGGGCGCGACGTTGAGCGGCTGGCTGGGTATCGGCGCCGCCGCCGCCCCCAAATCCGCCCCCGCCGCCGCCGGGCGGAGGCGCCCGACGCCGCCGCCCAAACCGGTGGTGGTGGTGCGCACCCGTCCCGAATATCTGGACCGGGCGGGAAATATCGCCCGGATGCCGCTCGGCACCCCGGAACAGCAGGATAAGTTTCTGGCGGCGGCGGAGGCGTTTTTTGCTGCCGCCGGATCTCCGCGCACACCGGAGGAGTGGCAGGTCTATCGCCGGTTGCGCGCGGTGTTCGCCCCGGTGGACGAGGCGCGCCGCTTCGTGCCGTTCCGCGCCGAGGCGCGGGCGGCGCGGTTGAAAGCGCGTGCCGAAGTGGAACGCATCCGCGCCCGGGAACAGGCGGAGCGCGAGCGCCGCGAACAGCGGGAGCGCGAGGCGCTGGAGCGCCGTCGGCTCGAAGACGCCCGACGCGATGCGGAACTGCGTCGGATCCAGGCGGAGCGCCGCCGCCAGACGCAGGAACGCGCCGCCCGGGTCAAGCGGGATGTCCGCGCCGCGTCGGAACGGCTTATCACGGGCTTCTACGCGGCGCTGAACGGCGACCCGCAGGCGTTTGCCGCCGCCCGCGAAGCGGCGGAGATGGTGGTGCTGCCGGCGGGCGAACTCACTCCGGAGGAAAAAAAGGTGATCGACGGATTCCGGGCATTGCGTTCGCAACTGCCGGGTGAACTCGACAAGTTGTGCGCGTTCCGCAACTCGGTGACCGACATGAAAGACGGCTTCTGGTGCTCGATCCACCGCGTCGGCGGGCTGTGCCAGATCGTTACGCTGGCGGCCGACGGCAGCGTGACGCTGCGCCGCAACGGCAAGATCATGCGCATCCCGGATCTGGGACGCGACCGGCGTTCGTTCGACAAGGCGCTTGCCGCCTACTTCAAGGGCAGGCACCCGCTCTTCTACTACGGGCTGATGACCCGCAACTTCGACGCGGCGATGAAGAAGGATGCCCCGAACGGCTTCTGGAAGCGTTACATCGGCGAGTTCGGCGCGGCGGCGGGGCGCGAATGACATTATCAAAGTCGTCCCGACCGGGCGGCGGATTGCAAACCGCCGCTTGGCGGGATATATTATAACCGATAAAATCGAACATCCGCGACAACGGTGAACCCCGTGCGATTCGGGGGCTGTCCCGCAACTGTGAGCGCCGAAGTGGGCGCAAGCCAGATCCCGTGGCGCGGATAACTGTTTCAACCTCGGACGTGCGAACGACACAATTGAAGGTGATGGGATGCGTTGTACTTGCCGTGCCGCGCTCGGCGGCATTTGTTTTCTGATCCTCGCAGTCGCCGTGCCGTGTCGGGCGGCGGAGCGCATCGTGTCGCTGTCGCCGGCGGTCACGGAACTGGTCTGCCAGCTGGGGCAGGGGAGACTGCTCGTCGGGCGCAGCGAAGTCTGCAACTACCCCGCCGAAGTGCGCAGACTCCCCGCCGCGGGGCGCTACGCCGACCCCAACTTGGAAAAACTGGTGCGGCTGCGCCCGACTTTGGTGCTGAGCAACGATCTGCGCGCTCCGCGCGTGGCGGGGGTGCTCAAAAAGATCGGCGCCCGGCTGATCGTCAAGCAGTGCCGCACCGTGAGCGAGTACCGCGAGTGGGTGGAACTGTTGGGGCGGGAACTGAACTGCCCGGCGGCGGCGGCGGCGGAACTGCGGCGCTTCGACCGCGAGATCGCCGGATTGCGCCGGATGAAGCCGCTGAATTGTTCGCTCTTGTGGGTGGTGTCGGATTCCCCGCTGCTCACCGGCGGTCGGCGGTCGCTGTTGAGCGAAGTATCCCAGCTCGCCGGGATGCGGAACGCGGGGGACATCTGCGACCTCGCCTACTACCGGATGTCCCGCGAGTCGCTGCTGAAGGCGCCGCCGGATGTCATCATCTGGGCGAACTCCGGCGCGTCGCCGGCGCCGGGCGACAACTTCTGGGGCGCCTTTGCGGCGGTGAAGCACCGGCGGATCTTACGTTATCTGCACGAGGATACGGTGATGCGTCCCGGACCGCGGCTGCCCGCGGGGATCCGCAAACTCCGCCGCGAGGCGGAAACGCTGCTGCGGGAGGCTCCCGATGCGCGGCGTTAAATGGTATGTTTTCGCCGTTTGCATGGTCCTCGCCGCGCTGCTGGCGGGGGTGGTGTGCGGCGGAACGCTGCTGCCGCCCGGCGAGTGGCGCTCCGGCGGCGAGTGGGATCCCGTCTTCATCCTGCGGCTGATGCGCCAACTCACGGCACTGACCGTCGGCGCGTCGCTGGCGGTGTCGGGGGCGGTATTCCAGACGGTGCTGCGCAATCCGCTGGCGGAGCCGTTCACGCTGGGGATCTCGGGCGGCTCCGGGGTCGGGGCGGCGCTGGCGATCGTATTGAATCTGAACGCCGTCACGTTTCTGTCGATCCCGCTCTGCGCGCTGCTGGGGGCGCTGGGGGCGCTGGGGCTGGTGCTGTTCGGCGCGGGCTGGCGGCGCGACGGCGGCGAGAGCATCCTGCTCGGCGGGGTGATCGTCGGCACGATCTTCGGCAGTATCCTGATGTACATATTGTCGGTCGCGGACAACGACCAGCTGGCGGGGGTGACGTGGTGGATGCTCGGCGACCTGCAGGCGGCGGATCCGCGGCTGCTGCTGAGCGCGGCGATCTGCCTCGCCCTGGCGCTGACCCTGCTGCGGGGGCTGGCGGGCGAACTCAACGCGCTCGCGTTCGGCGACGCGGCGTCGTGGAACTTCGGCGGCGATCCGGTGCTGCTGCGCAAACTGCTGATCGTGGTCGCCTCCCTGCTGGCGGCGGGAACGGTGGCACTGGCGGGGATGATCGGCTTCGTCGGGCTGATGATCCCGCACGCGGTGCGGCGTTTCTGCGGCTGCGACCACCGGAAACTATTGCCGGTGCTGGCGGTGTCGGGCGGCGTTTTCCTGATGCTCTGCGACATCCTGTCACGCTCGGTCTATGCGGAGCGGGAACTCCCGATCGGCGTCATCACGAGCGCGGTGGGCGGTACGTTGTTCCTGTATCTGTTGAAGCGGCGGGGGCGCGCATGAAACTCGTCGGCGAAAACCTCGGCTTTTCCTACCGCGGCGGCGCGGTGCTGCGCGACGTTTCGCTGACGGTCGAAACGGGCACGCTGACCATGCTGGTCGGCCCCAACGGCAGCGGCAAGAGCACGCTTTTGCACCTGCTGTCGGGGTTCCTGCGCCCGGAGCGGGGGCGCGTCCGGCTGGACGGCGCCGATCCCCGCGACTACCCGTGGCGCGAACGGGCGAAACGCCTCGCGTACATGACGCAGGAGTTCCAGCCCGGTCTGGAGTTCACCGTCCGCGATACGGTGATGCTGGGGCGCAACCCGCATCTGGGCGTCTTCGGCGCTCCCGGCGCGGCGGACCGGAACGCGGTGGAGGCCGCGATCCGCGATATGGAACTCGAACGGGTCGCGGAGCGTCCGGTGAACCGGCTTTCCGGCGGCGAGCGCCAGCGGGCGATGATGGCGGCGGTGCTGGCGCAGGAGGCGGGGTGTCTGCTGCTGGACGAACCGACTTCGGCGCTGGACGTCCGCCACGCGCTGAAACTCGCGGAGTACCTGCGGGATCTGCGCGCCAAGTGCGGGATATTGATGGTCACGCACGATCTGAATCTGGCGCTGCGCTGTGCCGACCGGGTGCTGCTCCTGAGTTCCGGATGCGCCGTCGGATACGGGACGGTCGAAGCGGTGCTGACCCCGGAACTGCTGGAGCGCGCCTACGGCTGCCGCGCCGAAATACTCGACGGGCCGCATCTGCGCTCGATCGGTTTTTACCAATGAGGGGGGAGTTATGGACTACGGAAAACTTCTGGAAAATTCGCTGTATCTGCTGGCGCTGCTGAATCCGGCGAGCAAGGTCATGTTCCTGTCGACCTACCAGCCGGCGCTGACGCGGCGGCAGATCGTGGAACTCTCGTGGAAATCCTCGCTGGCGGCGCTGGTCATTCTGGTCGTTCTCGCCGGGGCGGGCGAGATCGTGCTGAGCCGCATCTTCAAGGTGGAACTCTATTCGCTGCGCATCACCGGCGGACTGATCCTCTTCATGATCGGCTGGATGGCGGTGCGGGAGGGGCGCTTCGTGCAGAAGCAGGAAAACAACCTGCGGGAGAACTTCACCGAACTTTCGCTGGTGCCGTTGGCGGCGCCGCTGATCGCCGGGCCGGGCACGATCGCCGCCGCGATCTCGGGTACGGCGGAGTTCGGACTGGGGCTGACGGCGTCGGCGCTGACGCTGGCGATCCTCGTCAACTTCGTGCTGATGCTCTTTTCGCGTCCGATCAACCGGGCGCTGGAGCGCACGCATCTGCTGGGCCCGCTGATCCGTCTGACGGGGCTGATCATCTCCGCCGTGTCGGTGCAGATGGTCATCACGGGATTGCGCGAGTGCATGAGGTAGGGCAGGGGGAGAAGCGAAGCGTCCGGGGGCTATCGTTCGATGCCGGGCTTTTCCTCGCGCACCATGAAGACGTTGCCCTCGGGATCGGTGCCGCGCCAGAAGTCGCCGGAGGGGTCCTCCTTGAGTTCGTAGCCGCCGTAGTACATGCGGTCGCGCAGCGCCTGAAGGTCGGGGACGTTGAAACGCCAGGTCACCGCCGAAGCGGAGTGCTCCAGAAACGGCGCGTCGGTTTTTTCCAGCGTCAGCAGCGTGGTGTCGGAGATCTTGAAACTCGCGATGAATCCGCTGTCGAGCACCGGATCGCCGAATTGCAGAAGTTCGCGGTAAAAAATCCGGCACCCATCCAGATCATTGACCCGGATCACGATCTCGATCAAAGTTTTTTTCATGACTTAAAATGCCTGTCTTCCCTTGCCAAAACAGCAAATGTACGATAAATTATAGTGGATTGTCATTTATTGCAAATCCGATCCGCCGTTTTCGGCGATAAAAATCTGAAAAAAACGTTTTTTGAGAGGAAGAACGATGGCTGTCGATCACAACACCTACAATAATCCGCTCACCGGGCGCTACGCCGGCGCCGAGATGAGTCACATCTGGTCCCCGCAGTACAAGCACTCCACCTGGCGCAAACTGTGGCTGACCCTCGCCCGCTGCGAAAAGGAACTCGGTCTGCCGATCACCGACGCGCAGGTCGCCGAACTCGCCGCGCACTTGGAGGATATCGACTTCGACCGGGTCGCCGAACTGGAAAAATCGCTCCGGCACGACGTGATGAGCCACATCCGCGCCTACGGAGAGCTGTGCCCGCAGGCGGCGCCGATCATCCACCTCGGCGCGACCAGCTGCTTCGTCACCGACAACACCGAACTGATCCAGATGCGCGAGGCGCTGAAGGTGATCCGCGGCAAACTCCTGAAACTCATGAGCAATCTGGAAAGATTCTGCGACAAATACAAGGCGCTGCCGACGCTGGGCTTCACCCACTTCCAGCCCGCGCAGCTCACGACCGTCGGCAAGCGCTTCGCGCTGTATCTGCAGGATTTTTACCTCGACTTCGGACGCATCGAACGCGAGATCGAAGAACTCCCGTTCCGCAGCGTCAAAGGCACCACCGGCACGCAGGCGAGTTTCCTCGAACTCTTCGACGGAAACCACGACAAGTGCCGCCAACTCGAACGCAACGTCGCCGCCGCGATGGGCTTCGACCATGTGATCGCGCTCTCCGGGCAGACCTACACGCGCAAGATCGACTACTTCGTGCTGGCGCTGCTCTCCGGCGTCGCCCAGTCGGCGGCGAAGATGGCGACCGACATCCGGCTGCTGGCGCACATGAAGGAGATGGAAGAACCATTCGGCGCCAAACAGGTCGGCTCCAGCGCGATGGCTTACAAGCGCAACCCGATGCGCTGCGAGCGCGCGACCAGTCTGGCGCGCTATGTGATGAATCTGCCGGGCAACCCCGCCAACACCGCCGCCACCCAGTGGTTCGAGCGGACGCTCGACGACTCCGCCAACCGGCGGATCTCGCTCGCCGAGGCTTTCCTCGCCACCGACGTGGTACTGAGCATCCTGATCGACGTGACCGGCGGACTGCAGGTGTGGCCGAAGGTCATCGCCAGGCACATCAACGCCGAACTGCCGTTCATGGCGACCGAGAACCTGCTGATGGCGGCGGTGAAGAAGGGCGGCGACCGGCAGAAACTGCACGAGGTGATCCGCACCCATTCGATGGAAGCCTCGCGCCGGGTCAAGGAGGAGGGGCTGGACAACAATCTCCTGGAACTGCTCCGCAAAGCCCCCGAGTTCGCGATGATCCGCGACGAGTTCGATTCGCTGCTCGACCCCGCCGGGTTCATCGGGCGCGCCCCCGAGCAGGTCGCGGATTTTCTCGACGGCGAGATCCGTCCGCTGCTGAAAAAATACGCTGCCGAACTGGCCGGCGCCGGTTCCGAAGCGCTGAATGTCTAACTCTCATGAGGTGACACCGATGGCTTTTCTGGACAACCGTTACCTGATAACCAATGCGACCGGGCTGGAACTTTTTTCCGCGATCCGCGCGTTGCCGGTGGTCGATCCGCACAACCACGCCGACCTGCGCGAGATCGCGCGCAACGAGTGTTACCGCGACGCCTGGCAGCTCTTCGCCGCGACCGACCACTATGTGTGGGAGATGCTCCGCAAGTGCGAGGTGCCGGAGGAACTCGTCACCGGCTCCGCGTCGCCGCGCGACAAGTTTCTGACGATGGGCAAAGTCTTCCCGCTGATCGCCGGAAATCCCGTCTACGAGTGGATCCACCTCGACCTCAAGCGCTACTTCGGGATCGAGGAGTTGCTCTGCGAAGCGACCGCCGAACGCATCTACGACGCCGTCAACGCCAAGCTCGCCACCGACGCCTACCGCCCGCAGGCATTGCTCACCGGCGTGCTGAACGTCGAGGCGATGAGTTCGACCGACGATCTGATCGACACGCTGGAATACCACGAGCAGGCGAACTCCGCCATCGGGCGGCAGCTGATCCGCCCGACGTGGCGTCCCGACAAGGCGATGAAGATCTTCGCCCCCGGCTGGCGCGATTACATCGCGAAGGTCGAGGAGCGCTTCGGCATGAAGATCCGCCACTACTCCGATCTGCTGGAGGCGATGCGCCGCAGTCACGACTACTTCGCCGAACGCGGCTGCCGCGCCAGCGACCACGGGGTCGACACGCTGCCCCCGATCGATTATGAGGATGCGTCGCACGTCTTCCGCAAGGCGATCCACGGCAAGAAACTGTCCGCCGAGGAGATCGCCGGTTTCATGGGCGCGTTTCTGGGCGAAGCGGCGGCGCTCGACGCCGAAAAGGGCTGGGTCATGCAGCTGCACATGGGCGCCGTCCGCGACGTCCGCACCCGGCTCTTCGACGCGCTGGGGCCGGATGTCGGCGGCGACGTCTGCAACATTCACCGCGATTTCCTGCCGGGGATGGTCTCGCTGCTGAACCGTTTCGACGACCGGCTGAAAGCGGTCTTCTACTGCCTCGATCCCGGGGCGCAGGCGACGCTCGCCGGCATCACCCGCGCTTTCGGCGGACGCGCCCGGCTGGGGTCGGCGTGGTGGCTCAACGACACTCCGGTCGGCATGAAGCGCCAGCTGGAACTGATCGGGTCGATCGATCTGTTCAGCAACTTCGCGGGGATGGTCTCGGATTCGCGCAAACTGCTCAGTTACGGGTCGCGCTTCGAGATGTTCCGCCGGGTGCTGGCGGATGTCCTCGGCGCGATGGTCGAGCGCGGACAACTGCCGCTTCAGGTGGCGCATATGCTCGCCGAGCGGATGGCGTACTCCGGCCCCAAGGCGTTTTGGAACCTGTGACAAAAAAAGAAATATAAGATAGGAGAAACGTAAATCATGGCAAAGAGCGACCGTTACAAAAATGCCGGTGTGGACATCGATCTGGCGACCCGGCTCCTCGCCGACGTCAAGGCGAGCCTTGCCAGCACCCGGCGTCCGGAGATGCTGGCCCCCGTCGGCGGCTTCGGCGGGCTGTTCCAGCTGGATCTGAGCAAATACCGCGAGCCGGTGCTGGTTTCGAGCATCGACGGCGTCGGCACCAAACTGATGGTGGCGATGATGATGGAAAAATACGACACCGTCGGGTGCGACATCGTCAACCACTGCATCAACGACATCGCCGTGCAGGGCGCGGAGCCGATCTACTTCATGGACTATATCGGCATCGGCAAACTGCGTTCTCCGCTTTACGAAACGGTGCTCTCGGGCATCGCCCGGGCGTGCAAGGCGGCGAACTGCGCGGTTTTGGGCGGCGAGACCGCCGAGATGCCCGGCATGTACGGCAACGACTTCGACTTGGTCGGCGTGATCACCGGGGTGGTGGAGAAGTCCAAACTCATCACCGGCGAGAAGATCCGCCCCGGACACGTCGCGATCGGCCTCGGGTCGAACGGACTGCACACCAACGGTTTCAGTCTGGCGCGCCAGATCCTCTTCAAGGAGTGCGGCTATCAGGTGCGCGACTATGTGGAGGAACTCGGCGAAACCATCGGCGAAGCGCTGCTGCATCCGCACATCTGCTATTATCCGGCGATCTCCGGGGCGTTCGCGGCGGGGATCCCGCTCGACGGCATCGCCCACATCACCGGCGGCGGACTTTACGACAACGTGCCCCGGATCCTGCCGGAGGATTGCGCGGTCGAGTTCGATCCGTCGCCGCTGCCGATCCCGCCGATCTTCAAACTGATGACCACCCGCGGCGGCATCGGTCACGAGGAGGCGTACCGGGTCTTCAACATGGGCGTCGGCATGGTCTGGTTCGTCCCGGAGAACGCGGCGGAGTCGGCGCTCAAGGTCGCCCGCGCCGCCGGGTTCAAGGCGGAAAAGATCGGCCGGGTGGCGGCGGGCGGCCGCGAAGTCACGGTGCGCTGAGGTTCCGTCGCGGCTGAGGCGAGGAGGTCGCAGAGATGGGCAGGTTCTTCAATTTTTCCGACACCCGATACGGGCAGAGTGTCGCCGGGGCGTTGCGGCGGTCGTTTTCCGCGGTATTGGCGTTTCTGCCGGTGCACTCCGCCGAACTCCCGGCGGAGGAGGAACAGCGCCGCTGCGGCGTGGATTCCGCGCTTCGGGTGCTGCTTTCGGACAGTTCCGGCGCCCCGGTGGAGTCCAAACTGGCGGTGCTGAGGCGGCTGTTGGAGGGCGAACACTCTCCGGAAGAGGTCGAGCGGCACATCCGGCGTCTGCGCAGTCACCCCCCGCTGACGGAGGCGGAGGTCGCCGCCGCCATCGGCACTTTTTCGGAGTCGGAGCGGCGCAAACTGCTGCAGTTCCTGCTGTCGCTGGCGGCGGCGGCGGCGAGTTCCGACGAAGCGGTCGAGTTCGTGCGCCGGGTCTTCACCGCCGCCGGCGAGGATGGCGAGTTCTTCGCAACTTGTCGGAACGAAACGCTGCTCACCGAGGAGCGGCGGCGGCGGATCATCGGCTCCGGCGCCGGGATCGCGGTGGCGCTGGTGGTGATCGTGGTGTTCATCATCACCGCCACGCTGCTGCGTTCGGTGATCTTCGGGCTGATCCTCGCGTATGTGCTGCTGCCGGTGGAAAAATACTTCGAGCGGCGCGAGCGGAAACGCAGCGGCGTTTCGTATTGGTTCTTCCAGCTGCTGGCGCTGCCGACGGTCCCGCTGCGCAAACTGTCGCAGCGGTTGATGCGCCGCAGTTCCCACGACGAGAGCGCCGAGCCGGAGGCGGCGGCGCGGCGGCGCGAACGCAATATGATCACTCGGGCGGTGGCGCAGACCGCGCTCGTGCTGGTGGTGGTGATCGGCGGTTTGCTGCTCTTGTTTTCGCGGCTGACCATGCACTATGTGAGCGGGTTCCGGCGGTCGGCGCCCGCGGTGACGATCGTGCGGGAGTCCGGCGGCGCTTCGGCGGCGCCGACGACCTACGAGGAAAAGATCTCGCAATTCATCACTCAGGTCGACGACCGCCTGAACGAGTTCAGTATGACGGTGGGGCGTTCGCCGGCGGTAAAGTTTCTGGTGGATCAGGTGGTGCGGATACTCCGCGACGAATCGGCGCGGCGGGAGTTGCTGACCGCGCTGCTGAAGCGCAGCGGCGGCGTCTTCTCGCTGACCGCCGAGGTGCTGGGCGTGATCGGCACGATCATCAGCGATCTGCTGCTGACCGTGTTCTTCGCGCTGCTGTTTCTGGTCAAACTGGCGGAGTTCTGCCGCGAAGACGAGAGCGTCGGGCGGAAAAGCGAATACCTCGTGCGCACCGTTTTCAACGGCAACTGGCTGCCCTACACCGACGATGTGATCGTCGGCGAGGCGAACCGGATCATCGGCGGCATCATGGAGCGGATGCGCATCTGGGTGCGCGGTTATCTGACGCTGATGCTGGTCGACGCCACGGTGTACACCACGCTGTTCTTCTTCCTGCGGGTGCCGTACTTCCCGGTGCTGGGGATCATCGCCGGATGCGGTATTCTGCTGCCGTATGTGGGGCCGATCCTCTCCTGCGCGCTGACGCTGCTGGTGACGCTGGCGGTGGGCGGCAGTTCCGGGATCCAGCTTGCGGGGATCGTCGCGGCGTATTTGTTGTACAACGGCGTGGTGGAACAGTTCATCTTCTACCCGGCGGTGATCGGCGAATCGCTGGGGTTGACCACGCTGGAGACGATCGTGGTGGTGCTGCTGGGCGCGGTGCTCGCCGGTATCCCCGGCATGCTGCTGGCGCTCCCCGCCGCCAGCGTACTGAAGTTCCTGGTCCCGAAGATCCACAACTATATCCGGATGCGCAAAGTCGGTGGAGAAGGACAATAAAGGCCTGGTGACCGGTACGCTCGGGTATCTGGCGACGGGCCTGCGCGGATATGCGCTGCTGATCGCGGTGGATTCGGCGGTCTATTCGGTATGCTTCATGTGTTGCGGCGTACCGTGGTGGCTGCTGTTCGGGGTGCTGGCGGGAGCGTCGGCGTTGGTTCCGGTCTTCGGGATGCTGATCTCGGCGGCGCTGACGCTGGCGGCGGTGGCGATCTGGAATTTTTCGTGGTGGCGTCTGCTGGCGGCGGCGGGGGTCTATCTGCTCTACGGATGCGTGTTCGAGCAGTTTTTCGTCTATCCGCTGCTGGTGGGGCGGGTGCTGCGGCTTAAGACTTGGGAAGTGCTGGTCGCTCTGCTGGCGGGGCTGGCGGTCGCCGGACCGCTCGGCATGTTGCTGGCCTTGCCGGTGTGGGGGACGGTCAAGTACATATATACGCGATTGCATACGAGGTGAACGGTGAATACAAAGCGATGTTTGCGGATGATCGTGTTGGCGGCGTTGTGTACGTCGTGGTTCGGCTGCAGTACCGAGGTCGGCATCCGGCGGGCGACGCGGGAGGAGCGGCGGGATTACAGCGCGGCGCAGCTTCTCGAGGGCGAACTCTCCGGCGATACGGTCAACCTTTTGGGCAACTTCTCGCTCAACGAACTGCTGGATGACGATCCCGAACGGCTGATTGCCGAACTGAGCAAACTGTTTTTCCGGGAGCCGCGGGTGGAGTTTCTCACCGCGCTGGCGGATGTGTCGCAGTACACCGGGCACGCGCTGCTGTCGCGCGACCGGGAAACCGCGATCCGGTACTTTCTGGGGGCCGCGATCTTCACCACGGCCTACTTCAATTTATCCGAAAAGCGGTCGTCCGGGTACGATCCGACCGGGGTGCGGATGATCCTGATCTACAACGAGGTCGTCTCGGAGTTGTTCGACTATCTGAGTTCGCGCCGTCTGCTCGACAAGAGCGGTTACGAACTCGTCAGCGTTCTGGGGGTCAAGGTCCGGTTCGAAGCGCCGCTTTACGACCTTCCGGTCGGGCGCGAACAGATCCGCGAGATGCAGCTGTGCGCGGATTACCGGCCGGAGAATCTGACCCATACCAGTCGGCATTTCGGCATCGGCGCGCCGCTCGTCATCGGCATCGAAACGCCGCGGGACGGCCGCGTCAGTTTCGCCCGGAACCAGACGATCCCGGGCACGTTCGCGGTGACGTTCCGCGCCGGCAACCCCCGGCTGCTCGAAGACTTTTCGGCGCGGGTCAACTTCATCCATCCCGGGCGGCGCTCCGCGTTGGATCTGGGCCGCCGCACGCTGCCGCTGGAGCAGGATCTCACCACGCCGCTCGCGTACATGGTCAAGGATCCGCCGCTCTTGAACTTCTTCGAATACACCCGGCTGCCCGGCGCTTCGCAGGCGATGCAGGGGCTGTACCGTTTCGGTCCGCCGGATGACGACCGGATCCCGGTGGTGCTGGTCCACGGCCTGCTGTCGGACACCCGGACGTGGCTGCAGATGATCAACACGCTGCAGAGCGACGACGATATCGCCCGGGCGTACCAGTTCTGGGGATTCAGTTACTCCAGCGGCAATCCGATCGTCTACTCGGCGTGGATGCTGCGTCAGGCGCTGCTCAGGGAGCGGGCGCGGATGGTCGCGGAAAAGCGTTCGACGGTCAAGTTCGACCGCATGGTGATCGTCGGCCATTCGATGGGCGGGCTGGTGACCCGGATGGTGGTGAGCGGTTCCGGCGATGCCATCGCTCAAACCGTCGGGCGGCAAAAACTGGAGCGGGCGATGCGGCGCTTTTCCGCCGAAGAGCGCAAGAAGTTGGACGAGATCATCAACTTCGATCCGCTGCCCTGCGTCCGCCGGGTGGTCTTCATCGCCACGCCGCACCGCGGTTCCCAACTGGCGCAGACGTGGATCGCCCGATTCGGCGCCTCGCTGATCGACATCCCGAAGGACATGATCCGGCGCAGCCGGGTGCTGATGGAGGCGATGCTGGGCGACGATTTCGACGCCAAGACCGGTCTGTACATCACCGGCGTGGACAACCTCGATCCGGACAGCGTCGCGTTGAAGATGCTGAACCGGCTGACGTTCGCCGACGGGATCACCATCCATTCGATCATCGGCAATACCGACGGCGACGGGATCCCCGGCGGCAGCGACGGCGTGGTGCCGTATTCGAGCAGCCATCTGGACAACGCCGTCAGCGAACTCGTGATCAAGTCCGGACACTCCGCGCAGCAGGCTCCGCTGGCGATACAGGAGGTGCGGCGGATACTCGTCGAGCACCTGAAACAGTATCCGGATTCCAAACTCACGCCGCCGCTGCTGCTGAATTTCGCGGAGCCGGGGAGGGGGGGCGCGCGATGATCGACTTGGTGGCAGAGGCGGCATCCCGCCGTCGGCGCGCCTTTCCGGTGCTGATCTTCGAGGACGAGCAGTCCGCGCGCGACGCTTCCGCCCGGGCGGAGGAACTTTACGAACTCATCCGCAGCGCCGACTGCATCCCGCTCGAGTGTGAGGTCGTCCGGGCGCGCACCGGGCATCCCAAATATCTGATGGGCAGCGGCAACGCGGAGCGCATCGCCCAGTTGGCGCAGGAGTGCGAGGCGGACTGTCTGGTCTTCGACACCTCGCTGTCGCCCTCCCAGCAGCGCAACTGGGAGCGGCTGGCAAAATGTCCGGTCATCGACCGGGAGGAATTGATCCTCGACATCTTCGCTTCCCGCGCCCGCAGCCGCGAGGCGGTGCTGCAGGTGGAACTGGCGCGCGCGCAGTTCATGCTGCCGCGCCTGACCGGAGCGTGGGGACACCTCTCGCGTCAGCACGGCGGCGGCGCCATCACCCGGGGCGAGGGCGAGGCGCAGATCGAAGTCGACCGGCGGCTGCTGCGGCAGCGCATCCGGCAGCTGCGCGGCGAATTGGAGGAGTTGACCCGCCAGCGCGGGACCCAGCGCAAGGCCCGCCGCCGCCGTCCGGTCAGTCAGGGGGCGATCGTCGGCTACACCAATGTCGGCAAGTCGAGTCTGCTGCGGGCGCTGACCGGCGCCGACGTGCTGGTCAAGGATCAGCTGTTCGCCACGCTGGATCCGTCGTCGCGGCGGATGGCGGAACTGCCGGATGTGGTGTTGAGCGACACGGTGGGGTTCGTCCGGCGTCTGCCGCACGCGCTGATCGAGGCGTTCAAGTCGACGTTGGAGGAGGCGGCACAGGCGGATTTTCTGCTGCTGGTGCTGGATATCTCCAGTCCGCAGCTGGATATGGAGTTCGAGACCACGCTCGGCGTCTTGAAGGAACTGGGCGCGGAGGAAAAGAACATCCAGATCGTCTTCAACAAGTGCGATCTGGTCGACCCCGCCGAGGACGCGGTGAAACTGGCGCGACTGCGTTCGCTGTTTCCCGACGCGGTCTGCATCTCGACGCGGAGCGGTGACGGACTGAGCGAATTGCGCGCCCGGATCGGCGCGCTGAGTTCCGGGTCGCGGGGGACGATGCACGTTCTGCTGCCGCCGTCGCGCCACGATCTGGTCGCGCTGGCGCACCGCTGCGGAGAAGTCTACGAGGAGCGGTACACGCCGGATGGCGGCGTCGAGATGCGTTTTGCCATCGTCAGGAAATATCAGCACAAATATACGGAGTTCGAAGTATGACCTGCTGTCGGCTTAAATTGCTGTCGGTCGCGGCGGCGGTGCTGTTGCCGCCGCTGACGTATCTGGCGGCGGCGGATCTGTCGCCGTGGGACGAGTGGCGGTTGGGGTACACCAATTTCGAGATCGGCGAACAGGCGCGCAATCGGGGCGACTACACCGCGTCGCTGGAGGCGTTCGGCAAATCGCTGCGCCACTATCAGGCGGTGCGTCGGGCGCGTCCGGACTGGAACCAGAAGGTCATCCGCGAACGGTTGAACGCCTGCGAAAAGCAGATCTCCGAACTGCGGCATCTGCTGGGCGACAAGGCTCCGGCAGCGGCGCCGAAGTCCGCGGGCGACCGGCGCGCCGCCGACACCGGGAAAAAGCCGGAACGCGGTGCCGTCGCGCCGGCGGCGGATGAGTCCGGGGCGACGATCCGGCGTCTGCGCGCCGAACTGGCGGAGGCCAACGCCGAACTGGAGGAACTGCGCCGTCTGCGCGCCAGTCGCCGCAATTACGAGAACGAGATCGCCAATCTGATCCGCGACCAGCGGATCGCCCGGGAGAAGTATTCGCTTCTTGAGAAGAGTTACCAAAAACTGCAGGCGGAACTCAAAAAACCGGATTCCGCCCTGCGGGAACTGCGGCGGCAGCTGCTGGAAAAACACGAACGCCTGACCGATGCGGAAAAGACGATCCGGCTGCTGGAAGAGCGCCGACGGCGCGACGAGCAGACGGCTTTGGATATGAACCGCGATAAAAACCAGCTCCGCAATCAGTTGCGCCGCGCGGAGGAGGCGTTCCAGCGGCTGCAGCGCGAATCCGACGCCGCCCGCTCCGCGCTTGAGGCGGAGCGGGGCAGGGTGCGCGGCGCCGAAGCCCGCCGCACCGAATTGGAGCGGGAACTCGACGCCTCCCGGACCCGGATCGCCGAACTGGAAAAAGGTCTGCGCGCCGCCGCCGAGCACGGCGGGGAAGTCCGTTTGACCGACGCCGAAGCCAAGGAGTTCACCCGCCTCCGCACCGTGACGGCGGCGGCGGAGAAACGGGCGGAGCAATTTCAGAAGCAATGCGTGACGCTGCGGCGGGAAAGCGACGAACTCCTGAAAAAACTCCAGACCGCGGAGCAGTTGCGCCGCAATCACGAAGCGGATGCCGTCGCGGTGCGCGCCGAGGCGGATAAGGAACGCACCCGGGCGGATTCCCTCGCGGACGAACTGACCCGAAGCCGCGAGATCCAGCGCGGTCTGGAGGCGGAGTTGAAACGGGCGCTGGCGGAGATCGCCCCCTTGCGGTCGCGGCTCGAAAACCGCGACAGCGAAGACTTCAAGGGCATGGTCGAAGCGCGTTCCGCGCTGCGCACCTTGGAGGCGGAACTTGCCGCGCTGCGCACCCGCGAGGCCGAGCAGAAAGTGGTGATCGCGGAGGAAAAGAAACACTCCGCGGCGACTCTGCGGCAGTTGGACGACGTCCGGAAGGCGCTGATCAAAACGCGCGGGCGGGTCAAGAGCGCCGAAGACGAACTGGCGGCGGTGCGCGTCGAGGCGGAAAAGTTCCGCGAACTCGAACCGCGTTATCGGGAACTGGCGCGCAACTTCGCCGCGTTGAACCGCGAAAATCAGGAAAATCGCGTCAAACTCGCCGCCGCCAGTCCGCGGGAGGCGGAACTGCGCCGCATCAAACTGCGGCTGGTCGAACTCGACCAGCTGAAGAGTGCGCTGGGCCGGGAGCAGCGGCTCACCTCCGAATTGGCGGCGGATAAGAAACGGCTGCAGCAGGAACTCGCGAGGTTGCGCCGGTTGGGCGCCGAACTCGCCTCCGCCCGCAAACAGTTGGAGAACCTCAAGGCGCTGCAGCGCGAAGTCCGGGAACTGCGGCGGGTGAACCGCGAGACCGTCACCCGCATGGAGGCGATGAAGAAGTTGGAGGACGAACTCGTGGCCGCCAAAAAATCCCTGATCGAAAGCGGCGCCGCTCAGTTGGAACTCCACGAGGTCAAGATCGCCTACGCCAAGGTGCTGGGCGAGCGCAACACCGCCGCTACCGAGGCGGCGCGACTGCGGGACGAGATCGCCCGACTGCAGGCGCTCCGGCGGCAGTCGTCGGAACCCGCCGCCGCGCCGCAGCCCGATCCGGGGCTGGCGCAGGAACTGGAAAAGACCCGCCAGCAGCTGCGGGCCGCCCGGGACCGGGTCGAGAAACTCGAGGCGGTGATGCCGCAGTTGGAGCAGCTGCGCAAACTCAACGACCGGTTGATGCGCGCCAGTTCCTTCGAAGCCGAACTGATCAAGGCGCGCGCCGCCCTGGGCGAACTCACCCGCTACAAGGACGAACTCGCCGGCGTCACCAAACTCAACGAGCAGCTGGTCGCGGAAAAGGCGGAACTGGAGAAGGAACTCGCGCGCCGTCCGCGGCTGCCGATGCAGGATCAGCAGGAGGAGCATCTGAAACTCGTCCGTGCCGCTACCCGGGAAAAACCCGAGGATTATATCGCCGAAGGCATCCTCGCCGAAAACTCCGGCAGCACCGAGTTGGCGATCTGGAACTACCGCAAGGCGCTGTGGCTGGATCCGGCACACGCCGAGGCGTCGGAACGGCTCGGCATGGTGCTGTTGAAGCGTGGCGACTACGAGGAGGCGGCGCGGCTGCTCGCCACGGCGCGGACGGCGGCTCCCGCCCGGGTGGATCTGGCGCTGGCGATCTCGCGCGCGTATTTGGGGCAGAAGCGCTTCGGCAACGCGCAGGCGGTGTTGGAGCCGCTGCTGAAACGCTATCCCGAGAACGGCGAACTCCTGACCGTCGCGGCGCTGGCGGCGGCGGACGGCGGCGACGCGGTCAAGGCGGAAAAGTATCTGAAACTCGCGGTCCGCTACCTGCCGGATTCCCCGGAGCCGCGCCTCGAATTCGCCCGGCTGCTGATCCATCAGGACGCCGCCCGGCTGGACGAAGCCTCCGCGTTGTACGAAAAGGCGCGGATGATGGGCGCCAAACCGGATACGGAACTGGAACCGATCCTCGGACCGCGGCTGGATAAGCGCCGCGAACTCGAGGCCTTCATGCACTCGGCGATGAACGAGGCGTTCGACCACAAGGACTACCGGGGGGCGGCGTGGTACTGCAAGCAGCTGCTCGAACTCAACCGGCGGCCCGAGTATTTTACCCCGCTGCTGGCGCTGGCGCGGCTGCTGGGCGGGGAGTCCGGCGGGGCGCGCGAAACGCTGACCTTCAATTCCGAAAGCGCCCAAGGCGCGCTGGTGCTGGCGCTGGTCGAACTGAAGGAGGGCGACCGCACCGCGTTTGCGGCGGCGGTGCGGCGGGCGTTGTCGCTGAACCACGGGCGACCGGTGGTGATCGATGCCGAGTGGCGCAACCTCGGATTCGCGCTGGATGCGGCGAAGACCTCCGCCGGGAGTTCCGCCGCCGCGCTCGCCGCCGCTTACAAGTGGGAGGCGGCGCGGTAATCCTCGGAGGTGACGATCAGCGCCACTTCGTCGCAGCAGGTGTGCTTGGGGCAGTTGCGGCAGTCGCTCCAGATCTTCTCCGGGAACATCTCGCGGCGGACGGTGCGGAACCCCACCTTGCCGAAGAACTCCGGCTGGCCGGTCAGCGTGAAGACCCGCCAGTGCGGCCGCGCGGCATCCACATCGCGGAGCATCGCGCCGATGATCGCCCGGCCGATACCCCGACCCTGATGCTCCGGAGCCACCACCAGCGACCGGATCTCCAGCAGATCGTTGCCGAAGTCGCGGACCGCCGAACAGCCGCAGACGCCGTCCGCGTTGACGGCGACATAGAAGTTGGCGAGATAATGGAGGATGTCCTCGCGGCTGCGCCGCAGTACGATCCCCAGATCGGCATAATGTTCCAACAGCGCGTGGATCGCCGGAACGTCCTCCGCGGTCGCCTTGCGAATATCGAGCGTGGTCATTTGGCTTTGGCGGACTTGGCGCGGGTGGTCTTCGCCGCGGTCTTGACGGCGGCGGTCTTGGCGGCGGCAGCGGCTTTCTTCGCCGGTGCGGGGCGGTCGGTTTCCGCCGCTGCCGGAGCGATGAGCAGCGTCCCCATCGCGCGGAACTTTTCGTAGCGCTGGCGCTTGAGTTCCTCGCCGTCCAGTTTGGCAAGCTGCTTCAAATGGGCGGCGATCGCCTTGCCGACCTCGGCGATCGCCTTTGCCGGATCGCTGTGCGCCCCGCCGACGGGCTCCAGGATGATGTCGTCGGCGACCTTGAGTTCCAAGAGTTTCCGCGCGGTCAGATTCAGCGCCTCCGCCGCCTGCGGCGCGAAGGCGCGGTCTTTCCACAAAATCGCGGCGCACCCTTCGGGGGTGATGACCGAATAGTAGGCGTTTTCCATGACGAGCAGCCGGTTGCCGACGCCGATGCCGAGGGCGCCGCCGGAGCCGCCTTCGCCGATGATCACGCAGAGCACCGGCACTTTCAGAGAAAACATGTCGCGCAGATTCACGGCGATCGCCTCCGCGATGTGCCGCTCCTCGCTGGTGATGCCGGGGAATGCTCCCGGTGTGTCGATGAAGGTGACGATCGGCACTCCGGCGCGGTCGGCCAGATGCATCAGCCGCATCGCCTTGCGGTAGCCTTCGGGATTGGGCCAGCCGAAGTTGCGCATCATGTTGTCCTTCATGTCGCGCCCCTTCTGGGTGCCGATCACCATCACGGGGGAACCGTTGAACTTGGCGAAGCCGCCGACGATCGCCTTGTCGTCCTTGAACCGCCGGTCGCCGGCGAGTTCGAGAAACTCGGTGAACAGCTGTTCGATGAAATCCAGCGTGTGCGGCCGCTGCGGATGACGCGCCAACTGGACCCGCTGCCACGGGGTAAGCGAGGCGTGGATCTTTTCGCGCATTTCGTTCAGCCGTTCGGTGAGCGATTTTATTTCGCCCGACACATCCAGCCGGTTGCTGCTGGAAAGCGATTGCAGTTCGTCGATCTTCTGCTGCAATTCCGCCAGCGGTTTTTCAAAGTCCAACACAAAGTTGTTCATCGATCATTTCTCCGGTTTTTTTGCCGCCGCCTCGCCGGGGACGATCCTGACCGCGGTCCCCGTGGGCGTCAGATAGTACAATAGACCGACATCGCGGTTGCGCATACGGACGCAGCCGTGGCTCCAGTTTTTGCCGACGGTGCTTTCGTCGCCGGTGCCGTGGATGCCGTATCCGATCAGCGGTTTATCCGGGGTGCCGGATCTCGCCAATTTCAGAAAGTATTCGCCGAGCTGGTTTTCGGGATCGCCGTAGCGGATGATCCGCCCGTCCGGCGCGTACCAGTCGGGGTGCCGCAGCCGGGTGGAGATCACGAAGTCCGCTTCCGGAGTGCTGTCCAACCGTCCCAGCCCGACCGGGAAGACGGCGAACTCGCGCCATTCGTCGTTTTGCCGCCGTTCGAGGATGAGTTCGCGGCGCGTCTTATCCACGGTGATCCGCCATGGACCGGGGATCACCCGGAGTTTCTGACCGATGCGGATGTTGTCCCGCTTCAGGCGGTTGAAGTGCCGGAGCGCTTCGACCGTGGTGCGGTGCCGGACGGCGAGGCGGCTCAGCGATTCGCCGGGGCGCACGACGATCAGCGTCCCCGCCGCGTCCGCGTTCCCGGCGTACAACTGCGTCAGCGTCGCGTTTTCCGGCGTCGGAACGGCGGCCGGAACCTCGGGGCGGCGCTCCTCGGGCGGGTCGCCCGCCCACGGTTTGCCTTTTTGCGGCGTCGCGGTAACTTCGGGAGTCGGCGCGGAGCCGCCCGCGGCGGCAGCGTCCGGCTTCACCGGCGGCGCGTCGGCGGCGGGATTTTCCGGGGCATCCGCGGGATCTTCCGTAATGGCGGGCGGCTGCTCTGACGGAGCGTCCCCGGCAGCGGCGGGATCCGCAACGGGTGCGGCAACGGAACCGCCCGCAACGGAGCCGCCCGTTTTGGTCGTCGGATCAACGGCGGTCTTATCCCCTCCCGCCGGAGTTTTGACTTCGGCGACGGGGGCGGGGGCGGGGGCCGGGGACGGCTTTTTCGCGCCGTGCGGGATCAGGCAGTAGATGATCCCGCCCGTGACCGCCAGCACGAGGATGAAGAGCAGCACCAGCCGCAGCCGCCGCGACCCGGCGGCGGCCGGACGCGACCGATCCAGGCCGTATTTATATTTAAAGTCGTTCATCATTAATGACAATCCGCAGATTTCAGCCGTCACATAATATACGGCATGTCAGCGGTTTTTTCAAGTCTCCGAAGCCTCCCCGGACGGTTGAAAAAGCATCCGCGCGGAATTATATTTAACAGAATGGCGGATACCGGGATGTCCCGGCGCTCCGCCCACGGTCTGAAACCCTGTGGATCCGGATGGAAAAATGAGTTTGATATTGGGCATAGAGAGCAGTTGCGACGAAACCGCCGTCGCGGTGGTCGAGGATGGCGACCGGGTCGTATCCGGCGAAGTCGCTTCCCAGATCGCGGTCCATGCGCGTCACGGCGGCGTGGTCCCCGAACTCGCGGCGCGCGAACACCTGAAAGCGCTGGAGCCGGTGTTGACGGCGGCGCTCGACCGGGCGGGGGGCACGATGCGCGACCTTTCCGCCGTCGCGGTCACGCAGGGTCCGGGGCTGATCCCCGCGCTGCTGGTCGGTTTGAGTTTCGCCAAAGGGCTGGCGGCGGGCAACCGCTTGCCGCTGATCGGTGTGAATCACTTTTTCGCCCACATCTACGGGGCGTTTCTGGACGGCGGGCGCGACCGGCTCGCGCAACGCGAAACGTATCCGCTGCTCGCGCTGGTGGTGTCGGGCGGTCACACGTCGCTGCTGCTGGTGTCGGAGGACGGCTCGGCGCGCCAGCTCGGCTGCACCATCGACGACGCCGCCGGCGAAGCGCTGGACAAAGGCTCGAAACTGCTCGGGCTGGGCTACCCCGGCGGTCCGGCGATCCAGAAAGCGGCGGCAGGCGGCGATCCCGAAGCCTTCGACTTCCCGCGCCCGCTGACCGGAGCGGCGGGGAAGGCGCTCAGCGACGAAAACCGCTACAACTTCAGTTTCAGCGGCATCAAGACCTCGCTGCTGTACAAACTGCGCGATCTCTCGGCGGGGCAGGGGACGGCGCTGTCGCCGCAACAACTTGCCGACATCGCCGCGAGTTATCAGTACGCCGTGGTCGACGTGCTGGCGCGCAAGGCGATGGCGGCGGCGAAGGCGTTCCGCGTGCGGACTCTGGTCGCGGCGGGCGGGGTCGCCTGCAACGCCGAGTTGCGGCGGGTGCTGGCGGAGCGCCTGCCCAAGGGCGTCGAACTGTTGATCGCTCCCCCCAAATACTGCACCGACAACGCGGCGATGGTGGGGGGATGCGGCTGGCACGACTTCCGCCGGGGCGCGTTTTCCGCGCTCGACATCGATGCGTTCGCACGGCTCCCCGCGATCAGCAGAGTGCCGTTTATCTGACAATTTGAAAATGGATGATCTGTGATGAACAAACCCGATTTGATGGTCTTCGATCTTGACGGCACGCTGATCGATTCGATGCAGGATCTCACCGTGGCGATCAACGCCTTGCGCACCCACTACGGACTTGCCGAAGTCGACCGGGCGACCGCCGCCACCTTCGTCGGCAACGGCGCGGTAAATCTGGTCAAGCGCGCGCTCCGCGGCTGCGACGCGGAGTTCGACGCGGCGCTCCGGTACTACCGCGACTACTATGCCGCGCACCAGCTGGTGTACACCTGTCTCTACCCCGGCGTCGCGGAGGGGCTGGCGGAACTCCGCCGCCGCGGCGTCGTGCTGACCGTGGCGACGAACAAGCCCTCCTCGGACGCGGTGGCGATCCTGACGGCGCTCGGCATCATGGGCGACCTCGCGGCGGTGAGCGGCGGCGACGCCGGAGTGCCGCTCAAACCGGCTCCGGACGTGCTGCTGCGGTTCAAGGAGCGCTTTCATGCGGACTCGTGCTGGATGGTCGGCGACCATTACACCGACTTGGAGGCGGGGCGCCGCGCGGGATTCTTCCGGGTGCACGCCCGTTACGGTTTCGGCCAGCCGCGGGAGGAGGTCCCCGATCTGGCCGTCGGTTCCTTTGCCGAACTGGTCGCCGCCGCGCTGCGCGGCTGACGGCCCCGCATAGATAGCGAAACAACAGGGAGAAACGGATCATGGGTCTGGATTTGCGGGTCGATCCCGCCAGGTGCGTGGGGTGCGGGATGTGCGTCGCGGATTGCAACCCCCGGGCGCTGGAACTGGATGGCTCCGGCCGGATCCCCCGCTGGGCGGAGAACGGCGAGGCGCGCTGTTTCAAGTGCCAGCACTGTCTGGCGGTCTGCCCGACGGGGGCGCTGTCGATCATGGGGCGCGCCGCCGAAGACTCCGCGGCGCGCTTCGGCGGGCCGGAACCGGCGGAACTCGAAAACCTCATCAAGTGCCGCCGCAGCTGCCGCAGTTACCGCCGCGAGAACGTGGACAAGGCGACGCTGGACAAACTCAAGGCGATGCTCGCCTGGGTGCCGACGGGGGTCAACGACCATCGGCTCTTCTTCGGCTTCATCGACGACGCGGCGGTGATGGACAGGTTCCGCAAAGAGTTTCTGGCGCGGCTGCTGCGGCTGATCGAGAGCAACGCCCCCGGCGCGGAGCGCTTCGGGCGCTACCGCGACCGGCTGCTTCGGGGCGAGGACGTGATCTTCCGCGGCGCTCCGCACATGGTGCTCGCGTGCGCCCCGGCCGATGCCCCGTGCGCGGATGTCGACCCCGTGATCGCCTTGAGTTACTTCGAACTTTACGCGCAGTCGCTGGGGCTGGGCACGCTGTGGTGCGGGCTGTTCCTGTGGTCGATCCGGCTGATGCCGGAGTTTCTGCCGCGCTTCGGGATGCCGGAGGGGTACGTCCCCGGCTACGCGATGATGTTCGGCAACACCGGGCTCAACTACCGGCGCGCCACTCAGCCGCCGCCGGTATTGACGCACTCGATGCGGGGGTGAAGCGTCGATGATCGTCGAACCGGACAACCCGGAGTTCCGCGTCGCCAAACTGGTGGCGGAGCGCCTTGCCCAAGCGGGATACGCCGCGAATCTCGTCGGCGGCTCCGTCCGGGATCTGCTGCTCGGGGCGGTGCCGCACGACTTCGACCTCGTGACCTCCGCCACCCCCGACGAACTCGCGGCGCTGTTCCCCGGCGAATGCGAACTCGTGGGGGCGAGTTTCGGCGTGTCGCTCGTCAAGCGCGACGGCGTGGCGCTTGAGGTCGCCACCGCGAGAGAGGAGCGCAACTACCTCGACGGCCGCCACCCGGAAAGCGTCCGCTACACCCGCGATCTGAGCGTCGACGTGGCGCGGCGGGATTTCACCGTCAACGCGCTGATGTACGACCCCGTCCGGAAGACGGTGATCGACCACGTCGGCGGCGTCGCGGATCTGGAAAAGGGCGTGATCCGCTGTGTCGGCGACCCGGAACGGCGCTTCGGCGAGGACTATCTGCGGATGCTGCGCGCGGTGCGTTTCGCGGGGCGCTTCGGCTTCGAGCTCGACCCGGCGACGCGGGCGGCGCTGGACAAACTTGCCGCCAAATGCGCGCAGCTGAGCGGCGAACGGGTGCGCGAGGAGATGACGAAGATCCTCTGCTCGCCGCGCGCGGCGGAGTCGGTCAAACTGATGCTCGACTCGGGATTGCTCGCGGCGGTGCTGCCCGAAGTCGCCGCGCTGGCGGGGGTGGAACAGCCGCCCCGGTTCCACCCGGAGGGCGACGTGTTCACCCACACTTGCCTGATGCTTAGGCACATGGTGCTGCCCACGCCGAACCTCGCTTGGAGCGTGCTGCTGCATGACGTCGGCAAACCGGCGTGTTTCAGCCACGACGAAACGGGGCGGATACGCTTCTTCGGGCACGAGTCGGTCGGGGCGGAGCAGGCGGGCGCGATACTCGAGCGGCTGCGCTTTTCCGTGGCGGACCGGGAGCGCATCGCCGGCGCGATCCGCAACCACATGCGCTTTGCGAGCGTACGCGAGATGAAGCACTCCAAGATCCTGCGGCTGCTCGCCGACGACAACTTCGCGCTGGAACTGGAACTGCACCGGCTGGACTGCATATCCTGCCACGGCAAGATGGAGGGCTTCGTCTACCTCGTCGACCAACTGCGCCGGTTGCCGGATGCGAAACTGCCGCCGCCTTTGCTGCTCGGCCGCGACCTCGTGGCGGCGGGGATCGCTCCCTCGTCCCGCTTCGGTGAGGTGCTGCACGACATCTACGAGCGGCAGTTGTCGGGAGAGATTTCCGACCGTGACGCCGCGCTGCGCGCCGCGCTCGAAATGCTGTAGATCAATCGACGTCGTCGTCGGTCGGCGGCGTCCCGTAACGGTTTGCCGTCGGCTCCGACGGCTTCCACCACATATCGGTCTGCCATCGGCCGTCGATCAGGATGCTCCACCCGCTCTTGCCGAGGTCGTGCTTGCGGCGAACGCAGAGCGCGAGGAACGGGACGATCCAGAACAGCGCGATGAGCAGATGGAGCGCGATGCCGGAGAACAAAACGGTATGGTTTTTTGCCATTGTTCCCAAAAGAATGATCGATATTCCGGGGATCGCCAGCAATACCGACCACAATATCCCGCGGCGGTACTCCCGGCGCGAAGAACGTCCGGAAAAATCGAATGCCCGTTTCCAGAAAGTTTTCATATTCCGCTCCGTTAAGACGGTCTGCCTGAACTTCAATACTTCGTTGTGCCGGGGTAGGCGGTGAAATATATGATCCCCAAAATGAACAGAAATATCACCGCCATCAGTGCCGCCATCCGCCACCAGCGGCCGAAACTCCAGAACTTCAGTTCCCCGACCTTGTCCGCATGCAGACGGGAGATCAATTCCGCTCCGCGATCCGGCAGCCGGTCGAGTTGTATCACGCCATACAGCAAGTTACTGCCCGCCAAGAGAAACAGAAGATCGCGGCACCGGAAATACCGTTTCAAATTCCGATATTCGACGGCCTGCGTGTTTTTGCCGTCCGTGACGGTGAATTCGTGATCGGTCAGGTGCAGAGAGCGCTCCGCTTCCATGCCCGCCGCGTCAAGCGAGGAACGGATGATCCGCCGGAAGTTGAGATACTCCAAAAACGGCAGCAGCGTCCATACGCCGACCAGGATCCAAAGTACCGTTGGCGTACGATCCCAAAACGCGACTCCGACCCCCGCCAATGTTATTGCGCCCAGCAGGTCCGTGACGATCCATGGCGCCAGCACGTAAAGATAATATATATTCATACGCCGGATGGATTCGTTCCGTCGGGGCAGATAGCGATATTCGACATCCATATTTTATCCTTTCGACGTTATGACAGTCAGTACGGTGCGGCGATGCGACGGTCGCCGATTACGGTTTTGGCGGTGTATCCGCCAAACGGACGACGAGATCCGTATGGAAACGATTCCGATCCGCGATCCGCAGGAGGAATCCGTAACATGAGCGATCTTCGTCGCCCGGTAGTTCGCCCGTTACAATTTCGATTTTGTGATGATCCAGTCGGCTGCCCGGCGTGTCGGGCAGAAAACTCAAATCGGCGGGCAGTTTACCCTGCCGTCGGTAGAAATCCATGACCTCACAGGCGAGTTCCGCCATGCGTCGCCGGTCTTCGGTACGGACATAACTTCGCCACTCCGAAGCGCTCGCCGGGGAAAGGAGTTCCGAGATGAAATAGCCCCTGTTCGGCATCTCCATCGCTTTGATCCGCTGTTCCTCGGGTCGGTCGTCTAACTCTTTAACGGAAAGCACCCGGATCGCCTCGAATTGCCGGTCGAGCAGATTGATCCAGTCCGCGAGGAAGTACAGCCGCCAAGCGTCCGGCAGCAAACGCTCCGGTACGCGATTTTTCGGATCGTCACCGAAAATTCCGATGATGAACGGGGTTATGATCTCCTCGAACATCAGCGTCTCGCTGGCGCGGGAACGGAGAAACACGCCTTGCCAATGCGGCGGTTCCCCGAGGAGTTCCCGAAATTCCGCGCGCGACCACTTCGCGGTCGGCAGCGATCCGGCAAGCGCTTGAATGCGGATATTTTCGATGCCGTTTCCGGCGAGGTGTTCATACAAAAATTGCGAGTTGAGCATCCAATCCCGCAGATTTTGCAGCCGTAAGTTGGCGGCGCGGATCGCTTCGCGGTCGCCGGCGGCGGTTTGGATCAGCCAAGCGCAGTATGCGGTTCCGGCGCGGAACGCCTCTGTGTACAGTTCGGTGTCGCCGACTTTGGAGGGAATACGATGTCCGATATAGCGTGGGGCGAGCATGGTGAACTTCTCAAGCGCGGAGATGAAGCGCGGATGGCGTTTACGGTACTCCACGAGTTTACGGGTGGCTTCTGCGGACGAATCCGAGTCCGAATATCCACCGTTGTCGTCGCGGCGGAAACTGGTCAGCAGGGTCTTGAGCGGTTCGCGCTCCACCGGGACCCCCTGCTGTTCGAGTTCGATCAGCCCCTCCCGGCGGACGCCTAGGCCGGTCGCTTTCGCCAGCAGCATGATCTTGGCGCGGATGGCTTCTTCATGGAGTATCACGAGCGCGTGAACACCGACGATCATGCTCGCGCAGAGCAGCACCGGTATAAAGGCTGCCTTTTTAAGTTTTCGCCGCCGTTTCTCCGGCGCAAAGACGAAAAACAGTACCGTCAGCAGCAACACCGCCAATTGCGCCAGCCAATATCCCCCGGCGAGTACCAACAGCAATATCGCGGCAGCGAGCATCAACACCTGATGTACATGGCGCCGCCAGAAGTTGCCGGTGATGAAGTTACCGATCCGCCAGTCGCGTTGGCTCCCGGCGGTGAACATGGCGCCCGTGAAAATCAGCCCCATTTCCAATAGAAGCATCGCAACCGCGCCGAGCCAGAAGAATTTTTGACCTATGACGTGCAGGCGGATCAGTCCCCACACCAACAACGGCTTCAGCAGTATGGCGGACAAGACGAGCCCCATGCCGAAGATCCCGCCTGAACGCGGAGAGGAGCGCATCAGCAGGTGATAGAAAAATTTTTTACGCCGATAGTGCTTCAATGATGTTTTTTTCATGTTTCGAGCCTTTTTTTTTGGCAGCCGAATCAATTTTTCCACACCGCATAATTGCCCAGAACATGAAGATTGGAATAATATCGCGGCGCAGGGATTTGAGTTCTTCGCCCGGTATCCAAGTCATATATTATGAATTGGCTGTTTTGCCCCAAACCAACGTCATAATCAGTTATGCCTCCCAGTCACTGTTGATGCCCATTGTTACTGTGTTTGAAATAACGGTCGCTCAAGGCGGCAAGTTCCCGGCGGTCCGTGTCGAGAGTGACGCCGAGCCGGACGGCAAGATTTTCCAGCGTGGTCCCCGAATGGCACGATGGTTCGTGTCGCGGATCGAGCGGCGGCAACTCCCGGAGCCGGGGACGGTAATGTTTGCGGTCGCGGAAGTTGACGATCGGAATGTCGCGGCAGAGCCGCAGGTCGCCGTCGGAGATGTTCTTGACGAGCATCCAAAGATAGCCCAAATGCGGCATCCCGGCGAGAAATTTCAGGTCCGGCAGTTCGAGACTCCCCTCCAGTTCCAGCCCGATGAGTTCCGTCTGTGCGGTCAGAAGTTCGTAAAGTGCATCAAGTTTGGCGCAGGAAACGACCGAAAGCCATTGCAGTTTTATCTCCGGCAGTTCGGCGGCGTCGGCGAGTCTCCGGCAGTGGGCGACGGCGACTTCGCGCAGTTCCGGAAAGCGACCGCACCCCGCTAACGAACGCAGCGTGCATTGGTTCAACTGCAGCGACCGCAGGTTTTGCAGATTCGGCAGTTCGCACAGATCGCGTCCCGGATAGTTCCAAAGCGTCAGCTGACGCAGTTCGGGCAAGGCGTCAGGCAGCAGTGCGCGGGCGGGCAGTTGTCCGCGGAACGACCGCAGACGCGGGAACATCCCCAAGTCGATGTCGGCGTTTTCCCCGCTGACGGCCAAACTCTCCAGATCCCGCAGCGCACTCATCCCCTGTTTGGGGAGGCGGCGGCAGAAGAGGTCGAGGCGTTTGAGTTCCGGGTGGTCGCGGAGAAAATCCAGATCCTGCCCGCGAAAGTCGCAATAGTCGTTCAGCACGAGCTCCGCCTCGGGAAACACCTCCAGCAACCGCCATGCCGTTCCCATCTCGTCGGAGTTCAACGCGATGCGGATGCTCCCGTCGGTGTACTTGGCGAACTCCGTGGCGCCGAGGAGATACTCCCCCGGCGGGAGTTTCGCGGCAATCGCGGCGGACTTGACGGCGGTACGCGGAGCGTCCAGTGCGCCGCGGCGGATCTGACGCGGTTCCGGAGCCGCCTCGGTTCCGTCGGACACGGCGCAGCCGCTGAAGGTCAAGCCGAAGCATGCCCGAATGTATCCCCAAAGCGTTTTTTTCATCCCGGAGTTATCCTGTCGGTTTCCAAGAGGCGGCGGCGGAACATGCCGATACAATATCCCCGAGCATGTTGTTTTTCAAGTGTTTTTCCGCGAACGATCCGGGGAAAGTTGAAAAAAGTTGCCGGCATGATATATTAACTCAAGTTGCCACAAATATCATAATCGGGAGGATCGTGTTTTTATGAGCAGATTTTGGGCGTTGTGCGCGGCGGCGATGCTGACCGTGGCGGCGGGTGCGGCGGCTCCGGAGCGGAGCCGGGATCCGGAACTCTCCAAGGAAAAATCCACCGACGAACTGCGTTTTAAGGGGGTGTTCCCGCCGACGGTAAAGACGGTGGCGTACATTGCGCCCGCCGCGTATTCGGGGAGCCGGGCGGCCCGCCGGGGCATCGAACTTATACAGAAGGCGGGGTACAAGGTCAAAGTCTTTCCGCACGCTTTCACCAAGCCGGAAAAGGGGACGATATCCGCTCCGCTCGCGGATCGGCTGGCGGATTTTTACGCGGCGTGGAACGATCCCGAAGTCGACCTGATCATCTGCATACGCGGCGGCAAGGGCAGCGAAGAACTGCTGCGGCACCTCGACTGGAGCAAACTCCAAAAGCGCCCGGAACTGTACTTTCACGGGTACAGCGACATCACGCTTTTGACCGGCGCGCTGCTCGCCAAGGGCTACGGACGCCCGGTCGGGGGGCCGATGGCGGGCTCCATGACGGGATTGCGCGAACCGTTCATCCGCGAGATGAAGGCGATGTATCACGGCGAAACCGTCGGTCCGTACAAACTGAAGGCGCTCGTTCCCGGCGACTGCTCGGGGCTGCCGCTCACCGGGCATCTGGAGCGCTTGACCCGCCTTGCCGGTGCGGCGTACCGTCCCGACACCCGGGGGCGGGTGATCTTCATCGAAAGCGTACGCTCCACGCCGGAGCTGATCCGCGAGCAGCTGCAGACGCTGCTCGACCGCAAGTTCTTCGACGGCGCGGCGGGGGTGGTCTTCTGCCAGTTCGTCAGGTGCGGCAGGGCGGCGGAGGTCCACGCCGTTTTGAAGGAGTTCGCGCCCAAGGTCGGCGTTCCGGTGCATTACGGGTTCCCGTTCGGTCACTCGTCGCGCTGTGCGACGGTGGATTTCCGCCGTCCGGTCACGGTCAAAAACGGCGAATTGACCTTCCCCGCGACCGCGAAGTAACGGCACACGGTCAAGAAATAAAACGGCGGCGGAGTGTTTGGACTCCGCCGCCGTTTTTTGGTGTTTCGACTGCCGCTTACAGCGTCCGCAGCACGCCGCCGGTGTCGGCGCTGGTCGCCGCCGCCGCGTAGCGCGCGAGGTAGCCGCTCTTGACGCGCGGCTCCGGCGGCACGAACTCCGCCCGGCGTTTGGCGATCTCGGCTTCCGGGACCTCCAGCGTCAGCGTGCGGCCGGTGATGTCGATCGCGATCGTGTCGCCGTCCTTGACCAGCGCGAGCAAGCCGCCCGCCGCCGCCTCGGGGCTGATGTGACCGATGCACGCGCCGTGGGTGCCGCCGGAGAACCGCCCGTCGGTGATGAGCGCGGTGCTTTCGCCCAGCCCCTGACCCATGATGTAACTCGTGGGGGCGAGCATCTCCTGCATGCCGGGACCGCCGCGCGGACCCTCGTAGCGGATCACCACCACGTCGCCCGCCTTGACCTTGCCGGCGAGGATCCCGGAGCAGGCATCCTCCTGACTCTCGAAGACCACCGCCGGACCGCGGTGCCGCAGCATCGACTTCGCCACGCCTGCCGCCTTGACGACCGCGCCGTTTTCCGCTAGATTGCCGAAGAGGATCGCCAGCCCGCCCGAAGCGCTGTAGGCGTTCTCCAGCGTGCGGACGATCTCGCCGTCCGGAGCGGGCGCGTCGGCGAACTCCTCGCCGAGGGTCCTGCCGGAGACGGTCGGCATGGAGCCGTCGATCAACCCCGGCTTGCGGGCCGTTTCCTTGAGGATCGTCATGATGCCGCCGACTTTGAGCAGGTCTTCCATGTGGTACTTGCTCGACGGCGAGATCTTGCAGATGTTCGGCGTGACCGCGCTGATCTCGTCGAGTTTGTGCAGATCGAGCCGCACTCCGGCTTCGTTGGCGATCGCCAGCGTGTGCAGTACCGTGTTGGAACTGCCGCCCATCGCCATATCCAGCGCGAGGGCGTTGTAGAAACTGCGCGGCGTCGCATAGGCGCGGATCGGCAGCGCATTGGGATCTTTGGCGAGTTCGACGATGCGTTTCGCCGCCTGCTTCCAGAACTCCTTGCGCTCCTTGCTGACCGCGGCGAGCGTCCCGTTGCCGGGGAGCGCCACGCCCAGCGCCTCGCAGAGGCAGTTCATGCTGTTCGCGGTGAACATCCCCGAACACGATCCGGCGCCGGGGCAGGCGGAACACTCCAAATCCTCGAGTTCGGCGGCGGTCATCTTGCCGACCCGCTCGGCGGCGACGCCCTCGAAGATGCTGATGAGGTCGGATTCGTTGCCGTTCTTCATCCGCTTGCCGGGGAGCATCGGCCCGCCCGAGGCGAAGATCGTCGGCAGATTCAGGCGCATCGCGCCCATCAGCATGCCCGGAACCACCTTGTCGCAGTTGGGGATGCAGATCATCGCGTCGAAGGGGTGCGCCATGCCCATCGTCTCCACGCAGTCGGCGATGAGTTCGCGGCTGGGCAGCGAATAGGTCATGCCGCGATGGCCCATGGCGATGCCGTCGCAGACCGCGATGGTGTTGAATTCGTAGGGGACGCCGCCGGCTTCGCGGATCGCTTCGCAGATGAAGGTGCCGACCTCCTTGAGGTGGCAATGCCCCGGCGGGATGTTGGTGTACGAGTTGCAGACGCCGATGAACGGCTTGCCGAGATCTTCGCGGCGGATGCCCGTCGCAAACATGAGTCCCCGGTGCGGAGCGCGCTCGGGACCGGACTTCATGATGTCACTGCGCATGGTTGAAACCTCGTTTCTGGTTATGAAAAGACGGCCTGCGGAACTGTTCCGCACGCCGTCCGGGTTCGTTTTTTCTCTGATTGAAAACTTACTTGACTTCGATGTAGCAGCGGAACGCGCGCATCGGCGTGTTGCGGTTGTTCACCATCGACATTTCCAGCAGCGTGCGCCCGGGATGGACGGCGACGATCTCGTAGGTCACGGTCGGATTGCTGAAGCAGCCGCCCTTGTCGGCGCCGATCTTGTTGATGGTCGCCACCCGGGTGTCGAGCGCGCTGACGACCCAGACCGTATCCTTCAGATTCTCCTCCAGCAGGAACGAAATGCGCTCGCCCGCCTTGAGTTCGACCGTGGTGCGGAGCCCCTCGGGACGAACGTCGTATTTGGCGTCCTGAGTCAACTCGACCGCCTTGGCGGGCACGATCCACGGGAACGCGGGCACGATGGGCGGCTCTTTCTTGACTTCGACCTTCCTGGCTTCGGTTTTCTTGGCGTCGGCGACTTTCGCTTCGTCTTTTTTCGGCTCGGCCTTCTTGGCGTCGGCGGGTTTCACTTCGGCGGTCTTTTTGGGTTCGGCGGGCTTCGTTTCGGCAACTTTCGCCTCGGCGCCGAACGCCACGGTCGCCGCCATGAACAGCGGCAGCATCATTCCGACTTTTCGCATTTTCGCATCCTTTTCGTGATTTTGGGATCAGTGAGTCGGCAAACAAAAAACCGATCGACCGATCGGTTTTTCATTTCCCGTGAAAACCATGTGGGAAATATATCTTATGTAGGGCTATTTTTCAAGCGGTTTCCGGTCAAATCGCCGGGATTCCGACGGATGCGGCGGATTTTCCCCCCGGATCATCGCGTCGACCCGGGCGGCGACCGCCCGAGCGCAATTCTGTTCGCGGCGCTGAAGTTCCGCTTCCAACAGGGCGGTCCGCCGTTTCATTTCCTCCAACTGGCGGCGGTTGGCGGCGAGGTGGTCGCGGAAGTCCTTTTCCACCTCGGCGGTCAACTGACGCTTCAACTGCTCGCGCTCCTCGGCAGTGGCGGCGGAGCGGCACTTTTCCGCGAGCTGCCGCAACGCTTCCCGCCGTTGACGGCGCTTGGCGAAGAGTTCATCCGCCTTGGCGCGCATCAGTTCGTGGAACTTTTCCGGATCCTCGCGCTGGAGTTTCTGCATTTTCACCCGCTCCTCCGGCGTCAGCTGCGAGAACGCCTGCCAGACCCCCGGTCCGAAGCGGAAACGCCGCTCCGAATCGCGTTCGCCGGGATGGCGTCGCCCGCCGTGCCGGGGCGGCGGGGGAGGGCGGTCGCCGTGGCGGTCGCGGTCGTGCCGGGGCGGCGGGGGAGGGCGGTCGCCCGGATCCCCTTGCGGCGGTTCGGCGGTCAGCGTCAGAGTCGACAGCAGCGCCGCCAACAACGTCGGGATGTACCAAAGTCTCTTCATGACACCTCCTCAAACCTGTGACGATGCGGGAAACTCCTGCAGGCAGTTCAACTGACTGCAGAGATTGTAGTTTTCCTGCTCGAAATTGGTCCAGTCGCTGATCTCCAGGAGTTCGCGCCCCGAGAGGGACGGGGTCGTCGCGCGCGGCGACGTCTCCGGCAGCCACAGCATCGCCGCCGCGACCGCCACTGCCGCCGCCATTCCGGACATCGCTCCCGCGAGCCGCCATCTGCGGCGACTGCGCCGCCGCGCCGCCTCGAGTGCTCCGGCGAGCAGGATCCGGCGATCCAGCGCCTCCGGCACTTCGCGGTACAACTGTCCCGGCGATCTCAAGAGTTTCATCATTCCATCTCCTTATTCGGTGTATTGCCGCTTGAAAATATCTCAGTTTTTGCCGGTCAGTATGCCGCGGTCGATCCCCGCCAGCGCTTTGCGCAGCGAACGCAGCGCGTATTGCATCCGGCTCAGCGCGGTGTTGATCGAGCAGTTCTGCATCTCGGCGATCTCCTTGAACGCCACCCCCTGCTGGCGCAGCAGAAAAGTCTCGCGCAGTTCCAGCGGCAGCTCCGCCACCGCGCGACCGACCAGTACCTCGATCTCGGCGAGTTCCATCCGCTCGCCCGGACTGCTGCCGGAGGGCGCCGCGACCGGCGGCGGCTCGTCCAGATCCAGCGAGACCAGCTCGCGCTCCCTGCGGTCGCGGCGCAGCCGGTCGTAGAAGAGGTTGCGCGCCACCCGGAACAGCCACGCCCCGAACTTGCCGTCGTCCCGGTATTTGGGCAGCCGGTCGATGACCTTGAGCCAAGTTTCCTCGAATACTTCGTCGCACTCGGCGCCCGGACCGATCAGATTGTTCAAAAAGGCGTACAACTGGCGGCGGTAGCGGTGATACAGTTCCGAAAACGCCGCCTCGTCGCCGCGCAGGAACCGCTTTATCAGCACGGCGTCCGCCGGATCGTTTTCCACTTGCGCTCCCGCTGAGGTTTTACTCTTTCCGATCAACATAACGCAGAAACCGTCGAAAAAATTGTGCGGTCAGGATTTTTTATTTGTCGCCGCGAGGCGTTTCCAGAACTCCAGGTCGGCGGGGAGCAGCGCTTCCGGCGGCTCCGGCAGGAGTTTCACCCAGAAGCATTGCTGGTGCTCGCGGGGGGTCGGCGACTCCGCCTCCGGCAGCGCGGCGGCGACGAAGTGCAGCCGGATGCGTCCGTTGCGGATCGTCTCCAGCACCTCCCGCGGCTCGACGGCGACCCCGAGTTCCTCGTCGAGTTCGCGGACCGTGGCGGCGAACAGCGATTCGCCCGGTTCGACTTTGCCGCCGGGGAACTCCCACCCGGCGGGCGGCTTGTCCGCGGGGCGCGACGCCAGCAGTATCTCGTCCCCGCGCCGGATCACCGCCGCGACCACGTCGATAATATCTTCCGTCATGACCACACCTTGTCCAAGCCGATCAGGATCAGTGCCGTGGCGATCCGCGCCAGATCGAACAGCCGCTCCGAAAAGGCGAAGAGCAGCGCCACCAGAATGAAAAACGCCCCCTTCACGACTTCGGAGTCGCGGCGGAAGAGCCGGGGGAAGTACTCGAAGAGCACGTTGAAGCCGTCCAGCCCCGGCACCGGCAGCAGATTCAGCACGAAGAGCGCGAAGTTCATGATCGCGCCGTAAACCAGCATGTTGCCGGCGAAGTCCTCGGTGCCGCGCCACTTCAGGCAGGCGTAAGAGAGCGCGCCGAACGCGATCCACAGCGCCAGATTGGTCAGCGGCCCCGCCAGACTGGTCAGCACCCGGTCGCGGCGGCGGCGGAAGTTGGCGGGATCCACCGGCACCTGTCCCCAGGCGATCCCCAGAAACAGCAGCATGGCGAGCGAGATCCAGCCCATCTGCTTCAGGGGGTTCAAGGTCAGATGTCCGTGGCGGGCGGCGGTGTCGTCGCCGAACTTCAGCGCCGTCAGCGCATGCATGAACTCGTGACAGCAGATCGAAAAGATCACCAGAAAGATCGCCGCCGCAAAGAACCGCGGATCCAGCCACAGATACCTTATGAACACTCTTGACCTCCGTCGCGGTTGTCGGTTTCCGGCAGCTCCACCGGGAAGAGATAGTAGGCGCAGCACTCGTAAGGATGCGCCGCCTTGAGCGCGGCGATCACCCGCCGGCGGTCGGCGGCGGAGCAGATGGTCTCCAGTTTGATCTCCCGCACCCGTTCCAGTCCGCCGCCGGGAGTGCCGATGAAGGGGTGCGCCGAGGCGAGCGGACGAAATTCTCCCGTGCCCGCCGTCTGCCAGAAGCAATGGTCGTAGTCGCCCAGCCTGCCCGCTCCCGCCGCCGCCAGCGCGTCCTTGACCGCCGCGGCGAACTCCTCCGGCACATAGGTTTCCAGTTTGTAGTAGGTCATTTACCGCCCCCCGGATACAGCAGCATGCAGTCGCCGTAACTGTAAAAGCGCATCCGTTCGCGCTTGGCGATCTCGTAGGCGGCGAGCACCTTTTCGCGCTCGCAGAAGCAGGATACCAGCATCAGCAGCGTGCTCTTGGGCAGGTGAAAGTTGGTCAGCAGCATATCCACCGCGCGCGGGCGGTACGGCGGGTGCAGAAAGATGTCGGTGCGTCCGCGCCCGGGAGTGACGATCCCGCGGTCGTCCACGCAACTTTCCAGCACCCGGACCGTGGTGGTCCCCACCGCCAGCACCCGGTGCCCGGAGGCGTGGGTGGCATTGACGAGTTCCGCTGTCTCCGCCGGGAGTTCGTAGTCCTCGAAGTGCATCTTGTGCAGCGAGGCGTCGGCGGTCGACACGGGCAGAAAGGTCCCGGCCCCGACGTGGAGCGTCAGCGTACCGCGCCGCACTCCCTTCGCCTCCAGACGGGCGAAGATCTCCGGCGTGAAGTGCAGTCCCGCGGTCGGCGCGGCGACGGCTCCCGTATGGACGGCGTAGACGGTCTGGTAGCGTTCCAGATCCTCGGGCTCCGCGTCGCGGTTCAGGTAGGGGGGCAGGGGGATGTGCCCGTAGCGCTGCTGCAGCGAATCGGCGTCGGGCGTCGAAAATTCGATGCGGTAGGTGCCGTCGCCGACCGCCTCCAGCACCGTGAAGCCGTCGCCGCGGGAGTTCAATTCTCCCCGATGGTCCAGCAGCGTCACGAAAGTCCCCGCCTTGGCGCGCTTGCCGGGGCGGAGCATCGCCCGCCAGCGCCCGGGCGACGCGGCTTCCGGCTCCAGAAGCAGCGCCTCGAAGCGCGCCCCGTCGGCGGAGTTCCCCTTGCGGCCGAAGAGCCGCCCCAGCCGCACCCGGGTGTCGTTGCAGATCACCGCGTCGCCGGGGCGGAGATAGTCGACGAGGTCGGGGAAGGCGCCGAGCGTCACGCTCCCCGTCTCGCGCTCCAGCGCCAGCATCCGCGAGCCGTCGCGGCGCGCCGCCGGGTAGCGGGCGATGAGTTCGTCCGGCAGATCGTAGTCGAAGAGCGAGGTTTCCAGCATAATGGGCGTCTCCTGCGGCGGCGGCGGTCAGCGCCGCATTTCTTCGCGGGCGCGCTTCAGCCGCTCCAGCTCTTCCGGCGAGAGGCTGTTGATGCCGTAGCGGGAGATCTTGTCCAACAGCGCGTCGAGTTCGTCCCGGGAGACCGGCCCGCCGCCGAAATGGCGCGGCTCCGGCTCCGGGGTCTTCCAGTTGATGACGCGCTTGCGGCGGAACGGATCCCACGCCACGTTGCCGCGCAGCAGTATTTTCACCAGCAGGTAGCCGCCGACGAATCCGCCGAGGTGCGCCAGATGCGCCACGCCCGGATTGGCCCCGGAGAACATCGTCAGGATCTCGATCACCGTGTAACAGACGACCAGCGTGGAGGTCTTGATCGGTGAAAAGGGCAGTATGAGCAGCATGAAGCGGCGCTCCGGCTCGAGCATCGCCGCCGCCATCATCACCGAGCAGACCGCCCCGGAGGCGCCGACGAGCATCGTCGCGCTGTGCCAGTTGGTGACGAGGAACAGCAGATTGCCGCACAGCACCCCGGCGAGGTACAGCCACAGAAAATTGCGTCCGCCCAGATGCGGGATCACCAGTTTGCCGAAGAGGTACAGCCCGTACATGTTGAAGAGGATGTGCCAGAAGTCGCTGTGCAGGAACCCCGCCGTCACCAGCTGGTAGATGTGGAAATCCCCGTTCCAGCAGTACATGGCGAGCCGGGCATACGCAACGCTCCCCGGCGGTGCGACGAGCAGAAACATCGCCGCGTTGGCGGCGATCAGCCCCCACAGGTAATTCATATCCATGGCGACATTCCTTCCCGAGTCGCCGGAGTACATATAATCGCGGTCGTTCAGTCCCATAAAGTCTCCGTTATCTTCGCGGTCCAACAGTTTTGCAACCCAATATAGCACGCCGTGGGCGTTTGCTCAACCCTGCGCGTCGTCGTCGTCGACTTCGGGCGGGGTCAGCGGGTCGCCGGTGGTGCAGAAATTCTGCGCCATTTCCGCCAGTTTGGCGAGGTCGAGTTTGCCGCTGCCCAGCACCGGGAGTTCCGACAGCCGGACGAAACTGTCTTCCTTGGGGATCCACAGTTTCGGTATCGGCAGTTTGTTGAGTTCGCGCACCACCGTCGCGGGATCCAGCCGCTCCGGGTCGGTGTAGAACACGAGCAGCCGCTCGCCCTTGCGGGTATCCGCGCCGCCGCAGACCGCGAAGAGCCGGTCGTCGGGCTGCAGCAGATTGTTGATCTCGCGCTCGACCAGTTCGTGCGGCACCATCTCGCCGGCGATCTTGCTGAAGCGGGACATGCGTCCGGTGATCGTGATGAAGCCGTTGCGGTTCATGCGGGCGATGTCGCCGGTGATGTACCATTTGCCCCCGTGCATGACTTCGGCGGTCTTCTCGGGGTCGCCGAGGTAGCCCTTCATGACGGTCGCTCCCTTGACGATCATCAGACCGTCGGTGTTTTCGGGCAGCAGTTCTAAGGTGGCGGGGTCGACGATCTTCACGCAGACCCCGGGCAGCGGCGGTCCGATGCTGCCGAGTTCGGCGACTTGGGCGCCCAACTCCATACGCGAGTTGGCGAGGTTGATCGAGACCACCGGCGAGAGTTCGGTGCAGCCGTAGCCCTCGGCGATGGTGAGTCCGGTGAGTTCGTGGAACTTGGCGGCGATGTCGTCGCGCAGTTTTTCCGCGCCGGTGATCGTCAGCCGGAGCGAGGCGAAGGCTTCTTTCGGGCAGCGCCGCATGTAGAACTGCAGGAATCCCGGCGTCGTCACCAGCAGCGTCATGCGCCGCCGCCGCATGACTTCGCCCATGGCGGCGGTGTCCAGCGGATTGGCGAGCATGGTCGTTTCGGCGCCGGTGATGATCGGCATCCAGAAGCAGACCGTCATGCCGAAGGAGTGGAAGAGCGGCAGATTGCCCGCGATCCGGTCGTTGCGGCTCCAGCCGATGACCTTGGTGACGCTGGTGACGTCGGCGTTGATGTTGTGGTGGGTCAGCATTACCGCCTTGGGAATGCCGGTGGAACCGCTCGAAAAGAGGATGAGCGCGACATGTTCGACGTCGTTCCACGTGCGCGGCGCCAGCAGTTTTATGAGTTCCTCCCAGTTCAGGAACAGCAGCGCAAGCGACCAGATGAAGCGCCGCCACGGCGTGAACGCCCGGCTGTCGAGTTCGTCCAGAAACACCATGCCGGGGAGTTCCGGGAACTTGATCTTCTCGATAAAAGAGCGCCGGGTGAGGATATGGCGCACGTTGGTGCGTTCGACCGCCGCGCTCACCGCCCGCTGCTGCGCCGTGTAGTTCAGCATGGCGGGGGTGCGGTCCGCCATCTGCACCGCGACCATCGACGTGCAGAGATCGAGCGAATTGGGGAGCATGATCCCCACGCACTCCTCGTCCTCGGCGCAGATCCGCCGCAGGTGGCGGCTCAGGAGTATCGAGCGCAACAGCAGTTGGAGGTTCCCCGGCGTGTGCCACTTGCCCTCCGCGTACTCCATGAGGTGCCGCCGGAACGGGTGGTGCTTGAGGATGAACAGGAACTGCGAATGGAACGGCCGCTCCTCCGCCGAGGGGATGAGTTCGGTGTCGGCGCCGAGTTCGGAGATCGCGACCCGGATGCCGTAGCCGCTGGTATCCGGGGGGATCGGCGTGCCGACCGTGACCGACGCCGGATGCGGCAGTTCGTTGGGCCAGCGGAGTTTGAACTTGCCGTTGTAGCAGCTGAAGATGCTGCCCCACGTCATCCCGATATAGATGGGGATCACAGGCACCCGCACATTGGAGGGGATCAGTTGGCTCACCCCCATGCGGAAACTCGACATGACGCCGTTGCGGGTGATGTCGCCCTCGGGGAAGACGCAGACGAGTTCGCCTTTGCGCAGCAGCCGCCGGGTCCGGGCGAAGAGCTGGCGCAGCCGCTTCGGCTTGCCCGCGGGGACCTCCAGAAAGCCCACCGACTTGTAGAGCGGGTAGAGCAGCGGGTAGCGGAAGTAACTTTCGTGCACCATGAACCGCACCGGACGCGCCGTACACGCCGAGATGAAGAGCATGTCCACGAAACTCGCCCGGTTGGCGACCAGCAGCGCCGGACCGTCCTCGGGGATGTTCTCGATGTTGAATATCCGCAGCCGGTACAAGGTCGCCAGCAGCATCCGCATCAGCATCCGCAGCAGGAACTGCGGCATGAAGAAGAACGTCACCGCCGCCAGCGCCACGGTCACGATGGCGAAGCCCATGGTGACTTTATAGAGCGGGATGTTGTGATAGCACATCAGGAAGGCGATCCAGATCGCCAGCAGGATCGCCAGCCCGAACGGGAAGTAGAACCAACTGAAAAACGCCGGGCGCAGATCCTTTTTGACGAAGCGCGCCTGATACGCCTGCACCGGGATCAGCATGCTGCCGGCGAAGAACCCGAAGATGAACAGCAGCAGCGACAGCAATCCGCTTTCGATGTACATGTCCGAGTAGTAGGGCAGCGACGAGACCAGCAGCGCCGTCACCGTCATCGCCAGCGTCGCGGGCGGGACGAGTCCGATCTCCACGGTGCGCCGGGAACGCCACGCCCCCCACAGGCACCCCAGCGCCGCGCCGACGGTGGTCGAGCCGAGGATCGAGTACAGATACAGATCCGAGGTCACTCCGCCGTTGCCGAAGTTGATGTCGATGTACTGGGTCGAGAGCGCCGACATCAGGATCACCGCGCCGAAGATGTAACATTCGCTCATCCCGGTCAGCACGAGTTCCCGGTAACGCGGCTGCAGCCGCAGCGAATCCAGCCAGCGGTGGGGCAGTTCCGCGAAGCGCACCAGCCGCTTCGCCGGCAGGTTGACGCTCAGGCGGCGGCTCAGCAGCAGGGCGTAGATGGCGGTGAGGACGATCAGTGACGCGCCGATCTCCGGCCGTTCGTGGCAGAGTTCGGAGAGGTTGAACACCAGCACCGCCGTAACGACGCCGAGCACGATCCCGGCGAAGGTGGTGCTTTCGACCGCCGCTCCGACGCGGGAAAGTTCGTGGATGCGGCTGCGCTCGGCGGTGATCGCCTTGAGCGCGGGGCGGTAGACCGAGTACTCCGCGCCCATCATCCAGGCGATCGCCAGCATGAACCACACCCCCGCCTCGCCGGGGATCCGGAACGCCATTGCGCCGAGCCCCGCCAGCAGGATCTCCACGCCCTTGCCGAAGACGATCACATTGCGGGTGGAAAAGCGCGTGTTCAGGTAGTGCGCCAGCACTCCCGTGACCAGCAGCGGCGAGGTGTAGATCGCCGCGATGAACAGCACGTTGAGCGCCTGACGCCCGAAGATCGGATGGTGCGCGGTGACGAACAACCCGACCAGCGAACAGAAAAACACCGGGTTGAACGCGCTGAGAAAGTTGGTCCCGGCTACTGCTGCCAGAAAACCCGGTACCGGCTTTGACGACATACAGAAACTCCCAATACCATTGTTCCGGATGTCCACATGCTCCGGTACTCCCCATAAGATAACCTCTCGCAGGGGAAAAAACAAGTCCCGGCGCGGGTTTTATGCGGTCCGCCGGGCGACCGGGATCAGGGCGCGGGCGGGATTATCGCCGCATGGACGCGCGCCGGAGCCGGGCGGCGTCCGAAGAGCCGCTGTATCCACATGGGCACCGCGCGGTCGTATTCCACGTCGGGCAGGCGCAGGTATCCCGGATAGTTTTTCAGATAGCGGGGCCGCGGGGCCTTGAGTTTCCAGATGACCACCGCGCCGCGCCGTTTGACGTCGGCGGGGGAGATCCACGGACTCAGCCGCACGTCGTGATCGAAAAACGCCAGCGGATGATCCGCCGAGTAATAGCACATGTTGCAGCTGTGCGTGCGGTCGGCGATGACGTAGGGGCAGGGGGTGGAGTAGCGGGGCGCCACTCGGCGGTCAGGTGATCCGCGACCCGGCGCCCGGGGTAGGTGTTGTAGCCGTAGTGGCGCCGGAGGTACGGGCGGCGGTAGGCGAATTCGTAACCGAAGATCAGGATCATGATAACGGTGGCCAAGGCCATGAAGCCGATGAAGATCCGGATGTTACGCCGTTCCGGGAGCGGGCGGTAGAGCATCACCATCCACAGCGTGACGAACACATAATACGGGGTCGTCCACGACACCATCACCCGGCCGCCGGTGACGAGGGCGAACAGCGAACTCAGCACCGTCGGCGTCAGCGTCGCCCACACGACGGCGCGGTCGAAGCCGGAACGCACGGCGGGGGCGCCGCGCCGGAAGATCAGCAGCGCCAGCACCGGGAGGATCAGCCGCGACAGAAAATCCCCCCACACGTCGAAGAAGAGCCGGAGCCGGGTGAGAATGCCCGCCGACGGTTCGTCGAGTTCGGCGCGCCGGAGCGCGTACTGCACGGCGACGAAGTCGTGTTGGAACAGCCAGATCACGTTCGGGATCACCAGCAGCAGGCAGACCGCTCCGCCGAGATAGATCCACGGCTTTTTCCAGCAGGCGCGCCCCTCGCGGGTGAGGATCAGCAGCATCCCCAGGGGCAGCAGCAGGACTCCGGAGAGGTACTTGGTCATCAGCGCCAGTCCGGCGCAGAGCCCGGCGGCGATCCACATGCCGGGGGTGTTGCGGCGGACGCCCCGGTAAAAGAACAAGGCGGTCAGTCCGTACAGCGACATGCACAGCACATCGTCATTGAACTCGCACGCCGAGTGCCCGAAGAAGGGGATCAGAAACGCCAGCGGCACCAGAAGAAACGCCGGGAATTCGCGCTTGAAGATGTCGCGCGCCAGCCAGTAAACGGCGATCAGCCCGGTCATCGCCGACAACTGGCTCATGAAATAGAAGAAATATTCGGCGACCGATATCGGCAGCAGCCGGAACACCGCGTACGAGAGCCACGCCCCGAAGTAGGGGTTCTTGTCGTAGCCCCATGCGAAGTTCTGCCCCCACGCCACGTTTTCCGCGATGTCGATGGATACGTTGCCGATGCACAGCGACGGCCATATCGTCCACAGCGCCATCCAGAGCGCGACGATGACGAACAGTTTTTTCGCGGAGAACGCCCCGTTGTCCCCGTCGGCACATTCGACCTCCGCCCCGTCGGCGCGGAAATGCCGTTTGAAAAAGTCTGAAAACCCGGACATGAAAAAATAACCCCTCCCGCCCTCCGGCGGATGTTGATGATGATTTCTGTAATATACAACCGAAATGCGGATAAAGATAGCGGCGAAGCGGCAGGTTCGTAAAAAAAAGTGCGCGATCGTCCGTGAAGCGGGGGCGGTCAGAAGCGCAGTACGGTCACTCCGGCGGCGGTGTGCCGTTCGAGCGGCGTCGGCCAATTTTTGGGCAGCGGACGCTTTTTCAGGTCGTAGAAGGTCACATACAGCAGTTTTCCGCGCGGGGTTTCGGCGACCAGCCGGGGGAACTCCCGGTTGTCGAAGTGCCTCCCCGCGTACTCCGCGGGATAATTGGTCAAGCCGTACCGGAGTTCGCCGAGTTTGTTCCCGGCGACGATGAGGTCGCTGCGCTTCGTGACCCAGCATACCGGAGCGATGCAGGTGCGTTCGACCGCGATCCGGCACTCCGCGTGATCCGGGAAGCGGCGCAGGCATTGGCGCAACCCCGCTTCGGGGGTGCGGCTGCCCATTCCGGCCGCGGGGATCGCCGCCATGCCGAAGCACACCGCCGGAGCGAATCCGGTCAGCAGCAGCCACAGCGTGCGGAGTTTGCCGCTCCCGCTCCGGCGGTACAGCGCCGCGCTCCAAACCGCCAGCGCGGCGACGGTGAGCACGCTCCAATGGTTGATCCAGACGCGCAGCGGTTTCAGCGCCGGGACGACGGCGACGGCGACGGCGGCCAAGATCGCGACGGCGGCAACGAGCAGCACTCCCGCTCCGATGCACCGGCCGATCCGCCGCAGCCGCTTGCCGAAGCCGACGCGGTCGCGGCGGCGGGCGTTTCTCAGCGCGCCGGTCAGCAGCAGCGCGAGCGGCGGGAAACACGGCAGAATGTAGGTGCCGAGTTTGCAGCTCGCCGCCGAGAACAGCAGGAACGGGAACAGCGCCCAGCAGAGTTGACAGCGCACCTCCGGACGCTTGAGCCACGCCTTGACGACTCCGGCGTATCCGGCGAACCAGAGCAGCCCCGCCGGCAGCACTCCGCCCAGCAGTACCGGAATGAAGTACCAGAACGGCTGGGGATCGCGGTCATAGGTCCCCGAGGTGAAGCGCTTCCAATGCTCCTCGATGAAGAAGTAGCGCCAGAAGTCCGGTTCCGCGCGGTGCTGGACGAGCGCCCACGGCACCGCTATCACCGCCGCCGCCACGAGCGGCAGCCACGGCCAGGTGAGGAGTTTTTTCCACTCGCGGTTCCAGAGCAGCCACGGTCCGATCGCCGCCGCCGGCAATATGAATGCGAGAAAGCCCTTGATCATGAACGCCCCGGCGGCGAATACCCCCGCGGCGGCGAGCCAGCCGATCCGCCCGGTGCGCCGTTTCGAGCGCCACGAGAGTTGGATGGCGCCGATGCTGGCGGTCACCGCACCGGAAAAGGCCGCGTCGAGCACCGCGTAGGAGCCGACCCCGAGCACCAGTCCGAAGGCGAGAAAGACGCAGACCGCCACCCCCGGCCAGATCCGGTCTCTCCGGTCGCGGCGGCACACGAGGTACACCGTCGCCGCCGCGAGCAGCGTCCCGAGCACCGATGCGAGGCGCACGGCGAACGGCGTCTCCCCGAATAGCCGCAGGTTCAGCGCGGTCAGCTGATAGCCGAGCACGGGTTTCTCGAAGTATTTTACCCCGTTGAGCCGCGGACGCATCCAGTTGCCGGAGGCGAGCATTTCGCGGGGGATCTCGGCGTAGCGGAACTCGTCCGGGCGGATCATCACCCGCGTACCCGACGGCAGCAGATAGGCGAGCACGAACAACAGCGCCGCCGGCAACAGCGGCGACAGACGGTGCCGGATCGTGATTTTCCGGTTTTCCATATTCTCCTCGACGTGTCGACATTCGGGCGTCCACGCGCGTCGGTTAATATAGCACCGGCGGGAAATCTTTGCAATTCCGCAACGCCGTTGCCGCGCGCGCTTGATTTTACGGGGGGCAAAATATATATTATGAAATATATTAACCGTTTTTTGAAAACGATCAAACAAGGAGCTGAAAATGTCCGGACACAGTAAATGGGCGAATATCAAACATAAGAAAGATGCTGCCGACAAGGTCAAAGGCAAGGCGTTCTCGCGCCTCGGCAAGGAGATCATGGTCGCCGCCAAGATGGGCGGCGGCGATCCCAACGCCAACCCGCGGCTCCGTTCGGCGCTGACCGCCGCCAAGGCGGTCAACATGCCCAACGCGAACATCGAGCGCGCGATCAAGAAGGGCTTGGGCGAACTGGGCGACGTGGTCTTCGAGGAGATCGTGTACGAGGGTTACGCCGCGGGCGGCGTGGCGGTGATCGTCGACTGCCTGACCGACAACCGCAACCGTTCGATCAGCGATGTCCGCATGGTCTTCGACCGCAACAACGGCAACATGGCGGGTTCGGGCGCGGTGTCGCGGATGTTCAAGCGTCAGGCGCACTTCGTCGTCACCGGCGAGTGGGCGGACGAGGACAAACTGATGGACGTGGTGCTCGACGCCGGCGCCGACGACTTGGTCGTCGAGGACGGTCAGGCGGAGATCTGGGCCGATCCGGAAAACTTCGAAGCGCTCGCCAAGGTGCTGAGCGACAAGGGCATCCACACCGAGGCCGCCGAGATCGTCCGCCGTCCGGATCTGACGGTCGAACTCACCGATCCCAAAGTCGCCGCGCAGGTGCTGCGTCTGGTCGACCGCATGGAGGAACTCGACGACGTGCAGTCGGTGACCGCCAACTACGAGATCGCCGACGCGATCGCCGATCAGATCGAGGAATAATTCGCCATGGATCAGTGGGTTGAACGCAATCGGCGCTACACGCTGGTCGATCCGGAGAGCGGTTTTGCGATCGACTTTGCGGGTATGGCTTTCACCGACGCCGAATTCGACGCCATGCGCGAGCGCTCCGCCGCCGCGCTTCGCGAAATGGGCAAGATCGAGGCCGGCGAGATCAAGAACGCTGACGAACACCGCAAGGTGACGCACTTCACCGATCGGATCTCGTACCCCGACAGCGAACTCTTCGCCGAAGTCGAGCGCTTTGCCGCCGACATCCGCTCCGGGAAGATCGCCGGCGGCCGGGGCGAATCCTTCGACGCCGTGGTCGTCAACGGCATCGGCGGCTCCGCGCTGGGGCCGCAGTTGATGCAGTTCGCCGCCAACGGGCCGTACTGGAACGAAAAAAGCCGGGAGCAGCGCCAAAACAACCTGAAGATCTACTTTCTCGACAATACCGATTCGGCGGAGTTCCGCGATCTCGTCGAGGTGATGGATCCGGCGCGCACGCTGCATCTGGTCGTCTCCAAATCCGGCGGCACGCAGGAGACCAAAAACAACCTGATCGCGATGGAAAACTTCTACGCGGAGCGGGGATTGGATTTCGCGCGTCACGCCGCGGCGGTCACCATGCCGGGCAGCGAACTCGACAAGTACGCGCACGGCAAAGGTTTTCTGGCGGTCTTCGCGATGGCGGAATCCATCGGCGGCCGCACCAGCGAGACCAGTATCGTCGGGCACGTCCCGGCGGCGCTGACCGGGGTCGACTTCAAGTCCTTCCTCGCCGGCGCCTGCGCCATGGACCGCTGGACGCGCGAACCGGAACTGGCGCGCAATCCGGCGGCGGCGCTCGCCGCGATGTGGTTCATCGCCGGGCGGGGCAGGGGAGACCGCAACATGGTGATCGTGCCGTACAGCGACCGGCTGATCCTGATGTCCCGCTATCTGCAGCAGCTGGTGATGGAGAGCCTCGGCAAGGAGTTGGACCGTCGGGGCAACGTCGTGCATCAGGGCTTGAACGTCTTCGGCAACAAGGGCGGAACCGACGCCCATGCGTTCATCCAGCAGCTCAACGACGGGCGCGACGACTTCTTCGCGACCTTCATCGAGGTGCTGGAGGATGCCGCTTCGCTGCCGATCGCCGACGGCGTCGGCATGGGCGATTATCTGCACGGGTTCCTCGCCGGGCTGACCTCCGCGCTGCTCCGGAAGAAGCGTCAGGTGATTACGGTCAAACTGCCGAAGCTGAACGTCTTTGCCCTCGGGCAGCTGATCGCGCTCTACGAGCGGGCGGTGGCGATCTACGCCGAGTATATCGACATCAACGCGTTCCACCAGCCCGGCGTGCAGGCGTACAAACTCGCGGCGAAAGGGGTGCTCGCCCTGCGTGCAAAACTCTTCGCCGCGCTCAAGGCGGCTCCCGCCGTGCGCCGGAGCGCCGACGAGATCGCCGCGAGCGCCGGTCTGGACGCCTCCGACGCGGTCACGGTCGGCGACCTGCTCGACAAAGCGGCGCTCAACGGTGCGGCGACCCGGGAGTTCGACGCGGGGCGGAACTGCTGGCTCTACACGACCAAATGAATCTGCTGCTCTTCGCACCGGAGGAGTTGCTGCCGGACGGTACGGCCGTCATCTCCGGTCGCCGGTTGAAGCAGTTGCGCGAGGTCATCAAGGCGGCTCCGGGCAAACTTTGCAAAGCGGGTGTGCTCAACGGCGCCGTCGGCCGCGCCGAGTTGCTGGAGATCGACGAGCGGGAGGCGAAACTGCGCTTCGAGGCGCAGAGCGCGCCTCCCGAGCCGCTGGATGTGACTTTGCTTTGCGCGTTGCCGCGTCCGCTGACCTTTGCCAAGGTACTGCACGGCGCGGTGACCTGCGGGGTGAAGCGTCTGCACTTTTTCCACTCCGCCAAAGTGGAAAAAAGTTACTGGCAGAGTTCCAAACTGGCGCCGGAGACGATCCGCGAGGAGTTGCTGCTGGCGCTGGAGCAATGCGCCGACACGGTCATGCCGGAGTTGTTCTTCCATCGGCGGTTCCGCAGTTTCGTCGAGGATGAGGTGCCGAAACTGACGCCGGAGGGGGCGCTTAAGTTCTTCGGCGCCCCCGCCGCGAGCGAACCCGTTCCCGTCGGCGCGGCGCGGCGCGCTCCGGTGGTGCTGGCGGTCGGTCCGGAGGGCGGCTTCAACGACTTCGAGGAGCGGTTGTGGCGCGACTCCGGCTTTGCCGCCGTCACGCTGGGCCCGCGCATATTGCGCAGCGAATTCGCCGTGAATGCGCTTTTGTCGGTGCTGGGAGTTGCCGAAGCGCGATAACCATGCTATATTAAATGATCCGCACCAACGGTCGCGGCGCTCCCGGAGCGGAAGGCGCCGTCGGCGTTCTTCCCGATACGGCGTCGCCGCCCGGATTCGGATTTTTCACCGACTCGGTATGACAAGTTGAGCAATAAAGTCGTAAAATTTTTAATATTTCTGCTGCTTTCGGCATTGATGCTGACGGCGGGATACTTTGTCTCCAAGGTCATCTCGCTCTCCTTTTTCGTGAGTTACTTCACGCTGGGGTATTTTCTGCTGATCTCGCTGATCGCCTATACCTACCGGAAGTTCACCGCCGACATCGCCCCCACCTGCGAAGTGATCATCCCCGCCTACAATGAGGGGAAGCATGTGTACGAGACGATAAAAAGTGTGGCGGCATGCGATTACGATCCCGCCAAACTGCGCATCACCGCGGTCGACGACGGCTCGACCGACGATACCCGCGCATGGATACAAAAGGCGCTCGACGAACTGCCGCAGGTGCGGGCGATCTATCTGCCGCACAACTCCGGCAAAAAACACGCCATGAGCGCGGCGATCAAAAGTTCCGAGGCGGAGATACTGGTCACGATCGACAGCGACAGCATCATTGAGAAGGAGGCGATCACCAACATCGTCCGTCCGTTCGTCGATGCGAAGATCGGCGCGGTCGCCGGGAACGTCCGGGTCCAGAACATCAACGACGGGATCATCCCGCAGATGATGGACATCATCTTCGTCTTCTGCTACGAATTCATCCGCAGTTCCCAAAGCAAATACGGTACGGTGTTGTGCACCCCCGGCGCGCTGAGCGCCTACCGGCGGTCGGCGGTGCTGCCGGTGCTGGAATCGTGGCTCCGCCAGCGTTTCCTCGGCGAGTACACCTCGATCGGCGAGGATCGGGCGCTGACCTGCATGCTGCTGCGTGAGGAGTGGCTGGTGGTCTATCAGAGTTCGGCGGTGGCGTACACCACGATCTCCGCCAACTACGCCAACGTCTGCAAGATGCTGCTGCGCTGGATCCGCGGCGACATCCGGGAGAATATCCTGATGTTTTCCTATGTATTCCGCCGCTTCAGTTTCTCCGACGTGCGGATGCTGTGTCTGCAGCTGCATTACATCGCCTTCAACATCGGGATCATCACGCCGATCTTCTTCATTCCGGTATCGCTGGTCTATCTGACCTTGCGTTTTTCCGAGAGCACGCTGCTGCTGGCTTACCTCGGCATCGTGACGCTGATCTGGTCGATCGTGCCGGCGATGATCTACGCCAAGCGCTACTCGCTGAAAAAATCCCTGTACGCCTTCGTCTACAGTCTGTTTTCGATGTTCTGCCTGTCGTGGATCCCGCTCTACGCCATGCTGACGCTGAAGAACAACAAGTGGTTGACCCGCCGCTGAATCGGATCTTTGTTCCGCCGGTCTCCGACTTGCCCCGCTCTCCCGGCATTGCCGCGCTCCGGCGATCCGCCGGAAGCAAAAAATTATGGCAAAAACTTCTCCCGCGCACTTGGAGTTATCCGAAAACGGCGTTATTTTATGGTTATGAAAAAGTGAAAGAAGGATTAAATGGGTGTAAAAAATTGGAAATGCGCCGGGAGTAATCTTGAAAGCGAGATTTTCTCTGTACAGCAGAAGTATTCATTGCCGCGCCCGGTAGCCATGTTTCTGGTGGCGCGGGGCATCTCCGGGGAGTCGGTGGCGGAGTTCCTCGAACCGCGACTCGGCAACCTGAGCGACCCCTACCGCTTCCCCGGTATTCAGGATGCCTGCGCCCGCTTGTGGCGCGCGATCGCGGATCACGAACCGATCCTCATCCACGGCGATTACGACACTGACGGCATCACCGCGAGCGCGCTTTTGGCGTGGGTGCTGGCGCAGAACGGCGCGGTCGTCCATTCGTTCATCCCGCACCGCTTCGACGACGGCTACGGTTTCACCCCGGAGTCGCTCGAAAAGGCGTTGGAGGCGAACGGTCATTGTCCGGTGTTGGTCACGGTGGACTGCGGCATCACCAGCTGCGACGCGGTGGAATCGGCGACGGCGCGCGGCATCGACGTGATCGTGACCGACCACCACGAGGCGGGGCAGGAACTGCCCAAGGCGCTCGCGGTCATCAACGCCAAGGTCTACCCGGAACTCAAGGATCTGGAACTGCTCTCGGGCGCCGGTGTGGCGTTCAAATTGTCGCATGCGTTCATCAAGTACGGCCGCGAACACAATCTGGGCGGCTTCCAGACGCATCTGGAAGAGGTGCTGGACTTCGTCGCGCTCGGGACGGTGGCGGACATCGTGCCGCTGCAGGGCGAGAACCGGGTGATGGTCAAGTACGGCATCGACGCGTTGCGCCGTCAGGTGCGTCCCGGTGTGCGCGCGCTGATCGAAAGTTCGCGTCTGCACAACGACCTCACCCCCGCCGACATCACCTTCCGGCTGGCGCCGCGGATCAATGCCGCCGGGCGGGTCGGCGATGCCAACGTCGCGCTGGAACTGCTCGAATCCGAGCATATCGTCGAGGCTTACGGCTGTGCCGCCAAACTGGAAAGTTACAACCGCATCCGGCAGGAAAAGGAGCAGGAGATCTATCAGGAAGCCAAGGAGCAGATCGACCGCAATTTGGCGTGGCAAAGCCCGTTTTCGCTGCTCGTGGCGGGGCGGGACTGGCATCAGGGCGTGATCGGCATCGTCGCTTCGCGGCTGGCGCGGGACTACAACCGCCCGACGATCGTGCTGACGATCCAGGGCGACGAAGCGTACGGTTCGGGGCGCAGCGTGGCGCGGCTGAATCTGGTCGAGGTGCTGAGCCGCACCTCGCATCTGCTGGACCGCTTCGGCGGGCATCCGATGGCGGTGGGGATCGGTCTGCGCACCGAGCGCATCGCCGACTTCTTCGAGGCGATGGACCGCGAGATCCGCACCCAGATCAAGGTGGAGGACTTGGAAAACTTCATCTCGTACGACGGCGAAGCCTTCCTGAACGAGATGACGCCGACTTTCTTCGAGTACCTGACCCGACTCGCCCCGTTCGGGCATTGCAATCAGAAGCCGCTGTTCCGCTTCAACGATCTGCGCGTCGAGCACTGCGGCGCCGTCGGCGGCGGGATGCACACGCGGGGGGTGTTGCAGAGCCGCAACGGGCAGATCGACTTCATCGCGTTCAACCATCCGCCGGCGGAGTTCTACCGCCGCACGATCGACGTGCTGGCGACGCCGCAGATGAATACCCACATGGGGCGAAACATTCCCCAACTGAACGTGGTGGACTTCCGCGAAGTGTGACCCGATGCGGCGTTTGCGGTGATCTCCGCCCCCGCTTTTTCTCCCCGTGCGGCCTTATGGCAAATTTATGGCAATGGCGGGAGTGTGCCGGAGTATTCCCGAGCGCGGGCGAAAAATCCCGACCGAAAACAAAAAATCCAAGCGGTTGTTTGACAACTGCTTGGATTTTAGTGTTTTATAATGGAGCCAATGATCGGAATCGAACCGATGACCTATTCATTACGAGTGAATTGCTCTACCGACTGAGCTACATTGGCCTGTCATCTGTTTCCATAATATAGCAGACGAACCGGATTTTTCAATCCGCCGGAGCGGTTTTTTTTACGGAATGACCGCCGCCCGGACGCTGTCCCGGCGCGCAGCACCTTGAAAAATCTCCGCTTCGGCAATATATTCGGGAAAAGAACCTGCGGCGGTCTTCGCGTCGAAGCACGCATCGCCGCGTCACCCAACGGAGTTTGACGGTCATGGACTATTTGCTGGATAACAAAAATCTGGTCGAGGTGCGCTACCATGCGCCACGCGGTCAGCGGCGGCTGTACTCGCTCGCGGCGGATCTTTCGCGCGAATATCTGTTCCCGAGCGATGTGCTCGTCGGCGTCATCGGTCTGGAGGGCGCCGGCAAGTCCACGCTGATCCGCGGCCTCTTCCCCGGTCTGGAACTCACCAACGACGACGAAGGGATCAATCACAACACCAGCCCGCTCTTCGACTTCGACGAACACGACTTCTTTTCCGGGCACACCTTCCATCTGGACATCCGCTTCGAGTCGGCGTTCCACCAGATGCACGAGATCGCGGAGGCGATCCGCAAGGCGATTAACGCCGGCCGCCGGGTGGTGGTCGAGCACTTCGATCTGATCTATCCTTATCTGGGGCACAACGCGCAGGTGATCTTCGCGATCAGCGAGGAACTGCGGATCTACCGCCCGACCATCTTCGGCCCGTCGCCCGACGAGATCAAACGCTACGTCGACGAAAACACCAAGTACCGCCTGATGGCGCACTCGGCGGAGGACCTCACGAGTTACATCATGGAGACGGAGTTCCACTGCCGCCCCCCCGAACTGCACTCCGACATCAAGCACGGCTTCATCATCGGCTTTCAGGAAAAGCCGGATATCGACCTCGACCTGCTGGAAAAACGGGTGCGCGAGTTCATCGACCGCGACGAAAAGATCTACCCCGGCGACGGCAACTACGTCCACATGGGCGACCTCAGGATCTACTGCACCGGCAAGCGCATCCACGCCAAATCCACCGGGCAGATCGAAAACTTCCGGCTGGTCAAGGAGTTCATCGTCGATCCCATCACCAAGGAGTTCCTGCTGATCGGCATCGCCGGTCCCGATCAGGAACTGCAAATCAGCACCGATGCGCAGATCGCACATTGACAAACGCCCGGAACTCCGGTACATTATTATAATGACAAAGCAACTTTCAATCTTTTTGGATAGTCGACGATGAAGTACGAAGCGGTGATCGGGTTGGAGACCCACATACAGGTCCATACTCAAAGCAAGATGTTCTGTTCCTGCGCCAACCGTTACGGCGCGGAGCCCAATACGCTGGTCTGTCCGGTGTGCATGGGGTATCCCGGCGTACTGCCGGTGCCCAACCGCGAGGCGATCCGGCGGACGGTCAAGGCGGGCATGCTGACCAACTGCCGGATCGCCAAGTTCAGCAAATTCGACCGCAAGAGTTACTTTTACCCGGATATGCCCAAGAACTACCAGATATCGCAGTACGATCTGCCGTTCTGCGAACACGGCTGGATCGCGCTTTCGGGTACGGGATTTTCCGGCGCGCCGCTGCCCGAAAAGAAGATCGGCGTCACCCGCATCCACCTCGAAGAGGATGTCGCCAAACTCACCCACTTCGGCCACTACAGCGGCGTCGACTACAATCGCGCCGGAGTGCCGCTGATGGAGGTGGTGAGCGAGCCGGATATGCGCTCCGCCGACGAGGCTTACGCCTATCTGAGCGCGCTGAAGGAGATCATCCGCTACGGCAATATCGGCGACTGCGACGCCGAAAAGGGGCAGATGCGCTGCGACGTGAACATTTCGCTGCGCCCGGTCGGGCAAAAGGAGTTCGGCGTCAAGGTCGAACTCAAGAACCTCAACAGTTTCCGGGCGGTCCACCGGGCGATCGACTACGAGATCTGGCGGCAGGGCGAGATGCTCGACCGCGGCGAGAAGATCTATCAGGAGACCCGCGGCTGGAACGACGACGCCGGCGAGACCTATCTGATGCGCCGCAAGGAATCCGCGCACGACTACCGCTACTTCCCCGATCCCGATCTGATGCCGGTGACTTTCACCGACGCGGAACTCGCGGAGATCGCCGCCGAACTGCCCGAACTGCCCGAAGCCAAGCGCCGCCGCTTTGTCAGGGATTACGCAGTCAGCGAGTACGACGCCGGGGTGCTGACCTCCGACCGCGAACTCGCGGACTACTTCGACGCGGCGGCGAAACTCGCCAGACAGCCGAAACTCGCGGCGAACTGGATCACCGGCGAACTGCTGGCGCTCCTCGGCGCGGCGAAGCAGAGCGTGAGCGAGTGCCGGATCACTCCCGGAGCGCTGGCGGAACTCGTGAATATGATCGCTTCCGGGGCCATCAGCGGCAAGATCGGCAAGGAGATCTTCCCCGTGATGTTCGAGCAGGGCGAAGCGCCGAAGGCGATCGTCGAGCTCCTCGGACTCGCGCAGGTCAGCGACTCCGGCGCCGTTGCCGAGGTGGTCGCTCAGGCGCTTGCCGCCAACACCAAACAGGCGGACGAATACCGCGCCGGCAACGAGCGGGTGCTGCAGTATCTGGTCGGGCAGGTGATGAAGATCAGCCGCGGCCGGGTCAATCCGCAGCTGGCGATCGCCGAACTCAAGAAACAGTTGAACGCATGATCGTTTCCAGTCAGTTCATCGTGCTCTCCAAGGCGCCCTACCGGGAGTCGGCGCTGCTGCTGCACGGCATCAGCCCCGATTACGGCAAACTGTCGCTGGTGCTGCACGGTGCGCAGAAAGCCTCCGCCGGTCAGGTGCCGACGGCGGATCTCTACCGGGAACTGGACGTGGAGTTCCGGGAAGAGGAAAAATCCACGCTGTACACCGCCACCTCGGTCGATTTGCTCACTGCGTTCGACGCGCTCGCGGATGACACGCGGGCGTTCATGTTGGCGGGCAAGATCGCCGGATTTCTGCTCAAAAACCTCGCACCCGGAGTGCCGCAGCCTTATACTTACGATGCGCTGCGGTCGATCCTGCTGCAACTTTCCGGCGCACCGGGGGAGGGGGGGCGTTGGACGCTCGAGCAATGCGCGGTGGTGCTCAAGACCACTTTCCTATACGAGAACGGTCTGCTGCCCGAGGGCACGAGCGGCCGGCAGCGGGATTTTCTGGAAAATCTGGTCGCGGCGGGGATCGACAACTCCGAGTTGCCGTCGTGTCCGCCCGGATACTGGACCAAACTGATCGGCTGGCTGAACGAACTGTTGGACTACCACCAACTGGCGCGCAACTGAAATCTCACGACCCCACAGGAGTTGATATGACGGCAATATTACGACGGGCGGCGCTGACGGCGGCCGCGGTATTGATGCTGGCGGCGGCGGGCGGCTGCCGCAGTCACGTCCGGGTGAACGGCAAGTCGTACGCGATGCTCAACGCGCGCGAAGAGCGCGAACTCGTGCTGCTGGCGCGTGAAACGCTGATCCGCAACTCCAAGAAACTCATCACCGCCGAGGAGACGTCGGAACTGCGTCGCCGGGAGCCGGAACTCGACATCGAGTACCGCGGCGACTGTTTCGGCGAAGCGGTGGTCGCGTGGGACCTCCCGCGCATCAAACTCGAAGTCGTCTACGAGGGGCAGCTGAACGATCCCGATCCGCGCCGCCGCGGCATTTTCGTGCGCACCATGAAAAAATACCCGCCCGTGCTCGACCTGCGCAAGGAGCAGCGCCGCAGGAAGACTCCGGCGAAACGCCAGCCTTGACAAGCGCCGTCCGGCGGTGTATCTTATATGAAACACGGGGTGCTGTGTCCCGCGACGGGACGCGGCTGAGATCAGACCCGCAGAACCTGATCCGGGCAATGCCGGCGCAGGGAACCCGACCGGGAACATTCCCGCTTGACGTTGTGCCTCAAACGGCCGACGCTCTCCGACGGTTCTTTCGCCCGACCGTTGACCGGCACAATAAGCGAAAGGCGAAAAGTATCATGGCTATCGAAAATGTGATTTCAACTGCGATCGTCCGCTCGTTCAGCGAAAAACTGCTCTCCGGGCTGGATCTCGACGTGGCGATCGTCGGCGGCGGCCCCTCGGCGATGGTGGCGGCGCGCGATCTGGCGACGGAGGGGATCAAAGTGGCGGTCTTCGAGCGCAAACTGGCTCCCGGCGGCGGCACCTGGGGCGGCGGCATGCTCTTCAACGAGGTGGTGGTCCAGGACGACGCGATCGGCATCCTCGACGACTTCGCGATCGACCACAAGGAGATCGACGGCGCCAAGGGGTATCACACGCTCGACTCGGTGGAGATGGCGTCGGGGCTGATCTTCGGCGCGCTGAAAGCGGGCGCCAAGATCTTCAACAGCGTCAGCGTCGAGGATATCGTCTTCAAGGAGGGCAAGGTCGGCGGACTCGTGATCAACTGGACCCCCGTGGAGCGTCTCGGCATGCACGTCGATCCCCTGACCGTGATGGCGAAGGCGGTGCTCGACGGTACGGGACACCCGAGCGAGATCATGCATCTGGCGACCGAAAAGGCGCAGATCAAACTCGATACCCCGACTGGCGGCGTCCTCGGCGAGAAGCCGATGTGGGTCGACAGCGGCGAAGCCTCGACGGTCGAGAACACCCGCGAATACTTCCCCGGTCTGTTCGCCTGCGGCATGAGCGCCAACAACGTGATGGGCGGCTACCGGATGGGGCCGATCTTCGGCGGGATGCTGATGTCCGGGCGCAAGGCGGCGAAGCTGATCGCCGCCAAACTGGGCAAGTAAACCGATGCCGGAACCGATCAAATCCGCGCGGCTGCGGGAGCGGATCGCCCGCTTCGCCGCCGCGCGGCTGTATCCGGTGGTGAGTTCGGAGTTCTGCTCCGGCCGCTCGCCGCTGGAGGTCTTCGCCGCCGCCGCGGAGGGCGGGGCGAAGGTCATCCAGATCCGCGAGAAGCATTGGGAAAAGCCGCGGATCTGCGAACTCGTCCGCGCCTGCCGCCCGATCGCCGACCGCCACGGGGTGCTGGTGATCGTCGACGACTATGCCGACGTCGCCGCCGCCGCCGGAGCGGACGGGGTGCACATCGGGCAGGACGACATGTCGGTCGCCGAGGTGCGGGCGATCTCGCCGGAACTGCTGATCGGCAAATCCACGCACAACCTCGAAGAACTGCTGGCGGCACAGCGCGAGGGGACGGACTATCTGAATATCGGCCCCATCTTCGCCACCAACACCAAGAGCGTCAGTTATCCGGCGGTGGGGCTGGAAAAACTCGCGGCACTGATCCCGCGGGTGACGATCCCGTTTTCGGTGATGGGGGGGATCAAGGAGCGCCACATCCGGGATCTGCTCGCCGCCGGGGCGCGGCGGATCGCGATGGTCACCGAGGTCACGCAGGCGCCGGATGTCGCGGCGAAGGTGCGCGCCTTGCAGGAGTTGTTCCCGCCCGCGTGGAACTGACCGCCCTCCCTCAAAAACGCTTTCCGGTGGAAAAGTCGGCGTCGGACGCGGCGCCGACTTGATTTTTTATGGCAGCGGTGGTACATTCTACACCAGAAAGCGGGTTATTCTCGGAACAATTATCTGTATCGGGTCCTCTTTTGGGCTTATTGTACGACGTGGTTTTGCTGAGATTTCTCACCCGCTTTCTTTTTTTGTCCCGTTTACGCCCGACCGCCGGAATGCGCGTTCGCCGCCGGGTTGCATTCCGACTCTCACGGGGGTATATTAGGAAAAACCATCCGATATGCACTCAATCGCTTTCAAGGGAGACCTTACGGTGGAACACATTTACTTTGTCAACGCCCATCCCGACGACGTGCTGTCATCGCTCGCCACGGCGCGGAAATTTCAGGCGACCGGAAGATTCATTTTGCATGTCGTGGATCTGACCCACGGCGAGCGGGGGCTTACCGGCATCGCCACCGAGGAGGAGTGCGTCCGGCTGCGCGACGCCGAGGAGCGCAACGTGTGTTCGCACCTCGGCGTGACGCCCGTCTGGCTGCAGGAACACGACGGCGCCGCGTTCGTCACCGATGCGAGCTGCCGCCAGCTGGCGGACCTGTATGCCGCCGCCCCGCCGCGGGCGATCTTCACCCACTGGCCGCTGGACCGGCACTTGGACCACATGATGTGCGCGTCGGTGGCGCTGAACGCGCTGCGCCTGTGCTCCGGGCACCGGCGCGGCGTGATGAAGCAGGGCTGGCCGGAGATCTTGTTCTACCACATCCGCAATTCGATGGCGGACTGTCCGAATGCGTTTGTCCCGCTCTCCGAGGCGGAGATGGAGGAAAAGTGCGCCCTTATCCGCCTCTACGAGTGTCAGCACGGCGACCGGATGGCGGAGGACGAACGGGATAGAAACCGTTTCTACGGTCAGCGCATCCGCGAACCCTACGCGGAGGCGTTCACCCGGCTGCAGCCGCTCACGGTCGGTTCCCCGTCGGTGCTGGAAGCGCTGGCGGCGCGCTCCTGACCGGGCGCGCGGTGCCGGGAGGGGGAGGGGGGGTATGAAAATCCACCCGGTCAAATTGGAAGTGATCCCCGGATTGAGTTTCTTCCTGCCGTGGACGAGTTCCCGGTCGGGACGGGATTTCGTCCCCGCCCGGCGCGGAAAATTCCTGTTTTTCACCTCTGCCGCGGCATTGCGCCGCTATGTCGCCGCGCACCCCCGCATGGGGCAGATCGCGGGGGCGGCGACGACGCTGAAACTCCACCGCTGCCGCAGTCAGATATTGGCGCAGCGGCAGGATGGCGAAGTCGTCAACGTGCTGAATCTGCTATGGGATCTGGCGGGGGCGACCGAGGTCGACCGCGAAGTGTGGGAACTGGCGCAGTATGCGACTTTCGATGCGGATCTGCGTCCGTTCTTCAGTGCGCATACGGAGACCACGCCCGAACATATCGCGGCCGTCGTCGACCGTCTGACGGGGTGGCTGTTCGCCCACGCGGTGATAAAGAGTTGACCGCCGGTCTCAGGCGGCGGTTTATATGAAATCGATAATCGTGTGGGAACGGTAGTTTTTGCCCAGCAGTTCTTCCACCTTGCTCCGGTCGAGCGGGAAGACGAACGGTCTGCCGTCCGCGGTCTCGATGCGGACAACCTCCGTCGCCGCCGCCTTATTGAGTATCCTGATACTAGACAGCGTTTTGCCGTTGCCGGAGTGCAGCCAAAGCACCTCGAAATTAAACCAGTAAGTGTCGCGCGGATGCTCGCCGGATCGGAAATGGCGGGTCACCACACATCGGCATTGGCTCTCCCGCACAAAAGCAATGACCTCGTCCACGGTGGTTGCGGCGTCGAGTTTCAGCTTGCGCCCGGCAAAGCGCAGATACAACGGCAGATGGCGGTTGCCGGCGGCGGTTCCCGCCGTGCCGCCCGCGGGATCACGATCGCGGATCGCGAAGACGATGTTCCCGATCGACCGGTCTTTGTTCATGATCACCGTGGTTCCCGGATATTCCATGACCTGATGGCAGCTTGCGAAAATGGCGCACAAAATAAATATGGCAAGCGCGACCAAAGCGACGGCGATCCCGGCGGCGATCCCGGCGGCGAACCGGACGAGGATCTCAATGTCGAAGTGCGTTTTTTTCATAGTCTGCCGTCCTGTTTGCGGAATCGGTAGTTTTTGCCCAGCAATGCTTCCACGTTGTTCCGGTCGAGCGGGAAGACGAACGGTCTGCCGCCGGGGGCGATCCGGACGATCGGCGTCCATTCTTCTCCATACGTGTAACTTGGGCAGAGGGTAATGCGCGACGGCGTTTTGCCGTTGTCCGACTCGATCCGGAACAGAGCGCACCAAAGCGAGAGGTCTCGTTTCGGCTTGCCGCGGTCGGGGAACTTTTGCCGTTCCCAGCACCACCAGTCGCGGTGGTTTCGGCGGAGAAGATCCCGCACCTCTTCCAAGTCGGTCGTGTCGCCGAGTTTCAACACCCGGTCATGTATGCTCACATACAGCGGCAGGTGGGGATTTTCCATGACCCGGAACTCGATTTCGCGGATTTTCCGGTTTTTATCGAGCCGTACCGAGGTGTGCGGGTATTCCATGACATAGTGGTATTCGCCCCGCATGGGGAGGATCAGAAAATACAGCGCGGCCGCGCTCATGCCGGTCAGCATGCCGAGGAGAAAACCTACTGTGCGCCCTGTGGTCGCCATATCGCACCTCCCGAGGTCAATAAAATGGGGTTTCCGTTACGGATGCCGGGACGCCGAAAGTTGCCCGCATTTCGCCGACGGTACGGTTTCCATCGGAGCCTCCCCAGACGGCAGTGTCGTTCGTTGTAATACAATAGCATGCGAATTGCGCAAATGCAAATGCCCGCTTTGCGACATTCGGCTTGCAATATCGGCGGCGGCGCGTTATATTCTTGAAAACGTGGAGATCGGCGCTATGAAATTCAGGAATCGCCGCGATATTTTCGAGTGTCGGCGGGCGGGGGTGGCTTCGGAGACCTCCCGCGGGATCATCGTCGCCGAATCGCCGCGGCTGGTCATGATCGAACGCCTGCGGGACGGCTGGTTTCCCGACGGTTACGCAATATATCGCAAGGCGAATATCACCGAGTGGCGTTTTCACGACTCACCGGACGATCCGGAGCGCCTCATCCAGCGTCGCGCCGGGCTGACCGGGCACGCTCCCGAGGTTATCCCGGATCTTGCCGACTTTCCGGCGGCGGTTGCCGATTTTTACAGGTCGGGGACGTTGTTTTCGCTTGAGAAGGAGCGTTCCGTTCCCGGCGTGCTGTATCTTCTTAAAGTGCTGGCGTTGTCGCCGCGCTCTTTTCTCGCGGCCGAACTGGACGCCGACGGCAGGTGGATCGGACCGGCGAGGTTTTACTTCGACGCGATAACCGCCATCGGCGTCGGCGGCGGGTATATCGACTTTTACGCCCGGCTTTTCGGTTCCGCCGCCCCCGCGGCGGTTTCCAAATAGGGCAGGGGGCGGACGGGATGAAACGGCTCTTCGCGCTCTCGATGCTGCTTGTGACGTGCTGTCTCCCGGTGCACGCCGCCGCCCGTCTGCCTTACGGACCGCGCTTTGTGCTGTTCCAGATGGGGGTGGAGGACAGTTACCTGCTCCGCCCCAAACTCGACTGGAAACTTTATATCGGCAACTTCGTCGGGCTCGTCTACGGCGATGTTCTGCTCAAGGGACCAGACAACTCGTTCAATCTGTCGATCCAGATCAGTTACGACGATCCCGATTCCCCGCAGTATGACACCCCGGAAAAACTCCGCTCCGCGCTGCTGGCGTTGACCGGGAATTGGTACCGCGAGTCGTGGGAGCGCACCCGGAAGATCCCGCATCCGGCATTGTTCCGCGAGTTCGCCCCGGCGGGGCGCTTCGGCTGGGTCGCGCGTTTTTCCGCGCGGCGCTGGGTCGGCAGGACGCCGCCGCCGGAGGACCCCGAGGGCAAATACGTCACCTGCGGCTTGTTCCGTTCCGGGCGGTGCAGCGTGATGTATTTTCAACTGTGGAGCAACTCCGTCGACGACGAACGGTACTATGAACTGTTGGATTACCTCGCGGAACTGGCGCTCCCGGAGGTCGGCGACGTGAAGTGGAAGGTGTTTCACGCCCAGGCGGCGGCGCGGCTCGCCGATGCCGAACTCGCCAAGCGCTTCCCCGGGAAACTGCTGCGGCGGCAGCGACCCTACACGGTGCGCCTCGACGGTTCCCGGTGGATCGTGCGCGGGGCGCGGCGGTTCCCGACGCCGGAGGACCCCCCGGCGGAGCCTCCCCCGCCCGTGGTGGAGGTGGTCGTCGACGGTCCCGGCGGCGGCATACTTGCGGTCTCCGGCTCCGCCGCGTCGCCCTGACGCCGTTACCGGGGCGTCCCGGCGTTTTTCTCGCGGTCGGCGGCGTGTTGGGCAAAGGCTTTCAGCCTCCGCGCTTCGTCCTGACGCGTCGGCACCGGCGGATCGGGGTCGACTCCGGCGTCTTCCGCGATGCGGCGCAGCAGTTCTTTCGCTTTGCCGTAGTGGCGCATGAAGGTGTCGTTGAGGAGTTTTTCCGCTTCGGCGCGTCGGCCGGAGCGCAGCAAGTTCAGCGCTTCGGCGCGGACGGCGGAAAATTCGGCGACGAGTTCCCGCTCCAGCGCCTCGATGCGCGGCAGATACCGGTGGTCGTCGCCGATTTTTTCGCGGAGCGCGAAAGCGTGCGCCGCCCATTTGCCGTTTTGCATGTCTTCGGGGAACTGCCTGAGCGCCATCGGCGTCGGCAGATAGACGGTATGCTGCTGCGGCCCGAGCGCGATGTAGGCGCAGCCGAGCTGGGCGGGGAACTCGCCGTCCAGCTCGAAGCAGACCGCGCTCAGCGAGAAGCGGTTGAACGGCGTCGCCTTGCCGGTCAGCCGCGAGGCCCGAAACACCCCCGCGACCGGATATTTGCCGCCGATCCGGTTTTTTCGCAGTTCCGCCCGGGTCTTCGCCTCCCGCTCCCGGTGCGAGCACAGTTTGTCCGCCGGGCAGAACACGAAACCCTCGCCGCCGCCGAGGTGCATCGAATTGCTTATGACGTATGTCCAGCCGGGGATCTCCATTATCTCACCGTACCCCGGGGCGATCTCGATGGTAAAGGCGCGCTTCGCGTCGGCGACGAGATACAGCCCCCCCTTGGGACGCCATCCGTCGCGCCCGCATTTGCGGACGAACTCCGCGGCTTCGGCGGCGTTCCCGGCGTTGACGGCAATGGCGCGGAAGATGTTGCCGGATCGCTTCGGCGTTTTTTGGGGCGGGCGGATCGGGGTGTCCCCCGCGTTGGAGGTCGCCGCCACGCCGCGTTCGCTCAGCCCGAACGTCGCCCCGGCGGTCGTGCCGATGCTCATCCAGCGTACGCCGTCGTTTTCCCGCATCACGGCGGCGAGCGGGGAGATATGCTGGTCGCGGCTTTTATGCAGCAGCATTCGCCCCGAGGCGGAGCGCTCCGGCGTGATTACCCAACTGGTACAGCCCGCGACGACGGCGGCGCGGCACAACACGATCAGGATCAACGGTAACGTCAGCGCGTTTTTCATTTTCTCATCCCTGCGTTTGGAGTCGATTTTTTAACATACCCCGGCGGCATCGAAAATACAAGCCGCATGGCGGCGGTCATTTTCCCGCTTCGACGGACTTGCGGTAGTTAACCGGGGAGGTGCCGAAGCACTTTTTGAAGACTTTGGAGTAATAGAATTCGCTGCGGAATCCCGTTTCCTCCGCGATAAGTTTCAGCGGCAGATGCTTCATCAGCAGCGGCACCGACTGCTCCGCCCGGATGCGCAGCAGCGTGTCGAAAACGCTTTCACCGCACTCCGCCCGGTAGCGGTGCGACAAGGTGGAGACGCTGCAATCAAGTTCCTGCGCCAGCGCCGCGATCGTCACCGTCTTGCGGTAGTCCCGCTCCAAGCAGGCGCGGACGCGGCGGCCGAGCGGTTCGATGCCGGTCCCCGACAGCCGGTATTGGTAGTCCGCACCGGCAGGCGGCGGCAGCTGCTCCAGCAGTTCGACGATCCGCGCGAACTCCGCGAAGCAGCGGTAGTAGCCGCGGTTGCCCTGCCGGGCGAACCGGACCGTCCGCTTGATGAGTTCCGCCAGCCGCCCGTCGTCGACGATCCGCGCAAAGCCGCCGGAGTTCTCCACCGCCCGGCGCAGACTGGCGTTTTCGCCGCGGAACTTGATGTAACAGCAGTAATTGGAACTGATGTTGCAGTAACGCTCCGCATAGCGCCGACCCGGCGGGTACAGATGCACGATCCCCGTCGGGCGCGCCATCCACCCGGTGAACTCGGTGCGACATTCGGCGCCGTCGGCAAGCGAGTAGTCGAGCACCCACGAGCGCCGGGAATGGCAGTGCAACTCGCCGAGCGGGCGTTTCGCCAGCCGGTCCATCCGTGCCTCCACCGGGTAGACGACGCGGGATTCCACATCAAAGACAAAACCGCTCATGATCCTCCGAAGTTGCCGTCACGGGAAACTCACGCGGATCGGGGGCTCCGCGAGCGTGTGACGCCCAAAACTTGCATTATATTATATGTTTTTGCATTTTAATCGATGTTTTTCCGGAGCAATTGGTATATATTACAACATGTTGGGTAAAAAATCAACTCGGGACGCCGAAAAGGGCGTTCTTTTCATCCGGGAGGTACGATGCGATGAAACCACAGCGGCTCACCTGCACGAGCAGGATCGACGGGACCGTCGATTGGTACATGCTTCATGACGCCGGACGCGGCACGGATTGCCTCGTCTATCTGCACGGTCACGGTTCGACCGGCGACCAGTTGTTCACCCGCAAGGACATCCAATCCCGACTGCCGCTTATCGAACGGCTGAATCTGAGCGTGGTGTCGCCCAATTTGCGCGGCAACGCCTGGATGTGCCCCGCCGCCGTGGACGATCTCGCACAACTTCTGACCGACTGCCGCGACCGATACGGTTTCCGGCGCTATGTCTTCGTGTCGGGCAGCATGGGCGGCACCGGAGCGCTGATCTTCGCCGTGCGCCATCCGGAACTGGTCGCCGCGCTCGGCGTCATGGGGGGCGTCACCCGGATCGACCGCTACCGGGAGTTTCTGCGCCGCGGTTCCCGACCGATCCACCGCGAGATACTCGACGCCATCGAAGCGCACTACCATGAGGCGGACTACGCGCTCCACGACGTGGCGGCTCAGGCGGAAAAACTCACGATGCCGCTCGTTTACCACCACGGCGCGGCGGATGAGATCATGCCGGTGTCGGAGATGTACGACCTCCGCGACCGCTTGGGAAACCGGCCCGCGGCGCGTTTCCACGCCATTCCCGGCGGCGATCACGACGCGCCGATCCCCTACTTCGGGGAAACGCTGGAAGGTCTGCTGCGGCAGCTGGGCTTATAACAGGGGGACATAAAATGAACTATTTTTCCACTCCGATCAAGATCGGGCGCGGCGCATATGAAAAACCGGAGTTCCCGACCCCGGAAAGTCTGCTGAAACACCTCGACTACCTCGGCATCGACCGCGCGCTCGTCTATGCGGCGGAGGCGGTCGACTGTTCGCCCGTCAACGGCAACAAAAAACTTATCGCCGCTCTGGAGCCTTACCGCGAACGGCTGCTCCCCGTGCTGGTGCTGACGCCGACCGACTTCTACGAATACGGTACGCTCGACTGGCTCCGATCCCGGATGCGCGCCGGAATCCGCGCCTGCTTCATCAACCCGGAACTCTCGCGCTTTCAGGTGCGCGAACTCGAACGGCTGCTGCTCGCCCTCGACGATCTGCGCCCCGTGATCTTCGTCGACAGCGACTACCGCACCGATCCCGATATGATCCGCGACATCGAATATCTGACGGAGAAGTGCCCGGGCTGCCACTTCGTGCTCCAGAAGCAGATGTGGGGCGGTTTCCATCGGGTGCTCGACCTGATGTGGCGGCGGCGCAACGTGGGGGTGGACATCTCGTGGCTCCACATGCGCGACACGATCGAACTCGTGAGCGCGGAGTTCGGCATCGATCGGCTCTTCTTCGGCATCGGGCACACCGCGCAGTACGGCGCCGCGGTAGCGGCACTGGCACACGCCCGGATCGATCCCGCACAGCGCGAGGCGATCGCCCACGGCAATCTGGAAACGCTGCTCGGGATCGCTCCGCCCGCCCGTAAACTCGCGCACGAACCGGATTTCGCGGATAAGCCGCTCTGGCGGGACTTCAAGGCGGGCAAGCCGATCTCCGGCGTCAAGGCGTACGATATCCACACCCACGTCGAGGGGCCGGTGACGCGCGGCTGGGTGATCCGCGAAAGCGATCCCGCGCAGACCGTCGACCACATGGTGGAGTTCATGGACCGCCACGGCATCGCCAAGATCTGCCTGATCGGCGAGGCGGCGCTGATGGGCGAACCCGTCGCCGGCAACCGCGAGGTCGCGGAACTCGCCAAGCGGCATCCGGGGCGTTTCATGGGGTATGTGGTCTTCAATCCGCATTATGCGGAGGAACTCGACGAAGCGACGCTGGACGGATTTTTCCGCGATCCGTTCTTCGTGGGGTTCAAACTGCTCGCCTCGTACTGGCAGGTCCCCTACGACGACGTTCGCTACACCCCGGTCTGGGAGTACGCCGAGAAGCACCGACTGCCGATCCTGATGCACACTTGGGGCGTGGAGGCGGAGCCGTTCCGCACCATCGCGCCGAAATACCCGCATGCGAAGTTCATCCTCGGGCACACCGGCGGGAGCGACCGCAGGCGGCTGCTGAGCGTGGAACTGGCGAAACTCTGCCCCAACATCTACCTCGACTACTGCGCGGCGTTCTGCTCGCATCTGCCGTGGTGCGATCTGCTCCGACAGGTGGATAAGACACGACTCCTCTTCGGCAGCGACGCGGGGCCGCACAACGAGGCTTACGAACTCGGCGGTTTTCTTTCGATGCCGGTGCCCGATGCGGAACTCGTGCCGATCCTCGCGGAGAACTTCGACCGGATCCTGCGGGAACGCATTTGAGGCGGGAGCCCGAAGGTCTCAGTTCGGGCGGATCGCGCTCGGATGCGGACGGCGGCGGTCGGTTTTCGGCGTCCGGGCCGACCGCTTGAGCAGATGCGGAGCGTTGTCGGCTCCGAGCAGGTAGTGGTGGTCGGCGAACTTTGCGCGTTCCGCACGTCCGTTAAAGAGTTTTTTGCCGGAGCGGACGATCCGCTTTTCCCGCGGGGCGATCGGAGTTTTGATGTCGACTTCGGGGATCCGTTTCCGCAGGTAAAACACCGCCGCGCCCTGAGTGCGTTCCGAGGTGGGGACCCCGATCCGGATGAAGTACCCCGCTTCCTCGCAGCGTCGACACTCGTCGAAGAGCGGGCGCAGGGATTTTTTGCGGTTCCGGAGCGCCAGTCCGCCCACATCGAAGCAGAGGACGAACAGCGCCCCCGCCAGCACCGCCGCCGGGACCAGTCCGGGGCGGACGAACACCGCCGCCGCGAGCAGACCCAACGCCGCCGCCGGGATCGCTTTCCCCCAGCCCGGCGCCAGCACGATGAAGACCGCCAGCGCCACGCCGGTCGCCGCCGCGGCAACGCGGGGCAAATACTTGCGGAGCGGGGAGATCCGGCGTTCGAGGACCGGGAGCCACGCTTCACGCCGGTCGATCAGAAACCACGCCGCCAGCACTGCCCACGCGGAGTATATCGGCAGCAGGTAGACCTGCCGCTTCGAGGCGGCGCACGACAGCAGCACGAACGGAGCGACCGCTTCGCAGAGCAGCGGGAGCATTTCCCGCGGCAGCTGTTTTTTCCGCAGCATCCGCAGCGCATGGACCAGCGCCGCCACAAAGACCAACAGCCACGGTTGGAACAAGGCGGGCAGTTTCACGAGATAGTACCACACCGCTTCCACATGGTCGCCCTGCGCTCCGGTAAAGCGGCCGATCCCGTTTTCGATCAGCACGGTGGCGAGCGCCTCCCGTCCGCCGGCGAGGTAGAGGCGGTACAGCCAGCAGAGTATCGGAACAAGCGCCGGGATCACGCCCAGACCGAGCAGCAGATAGCGCTTGAAGTTGAAGCGCTTGGCGAAAAGCAGATCGTCCGCGATCAGCCAGGTGCCGAGCCCGAACCACGGGAACGCCCAGCCGACCAGTCCCTTGGTCATGAATCCGCCCGCCAGCCCGGCGGCATAGAGCAGGAAACACCACACCTGCCGCCGACGGTCGGCGGCGGCGAGCAGCGAGTGGAACGCGTAGATGGCGAGCAGCACGAAAAAGGCGAGCATCATATCGACCATGCACTTGCGGCCGTTGTTGAAGAACTGCGCCCCCGTCAGCAGCATGATCCCCGCCGTCAGCGCCGCCGCGGCGGAGAGTTTGGCGCGGCGCGCCAGCGCGAAGACCAGCAGCGCCGCACCGAAGGCGCAGAGCGCGCTGGGGAGTTTGGCGGCGGCGTCGGTGAAGCCGAAGAGGCGCATGCAAACGCTCCCGAGCTGATAGTATAACGGCGGGTACTCCAGAAAATCCGCTCCGTTGAGTTTGGGCGTCACGAGGTCGCCGGAGAGCGCCATTTCGGCGATGATCCCCGCCACGCGCGTTTCGTCGCCGCTGGCAAGTTCGCGGAAGTTCAGCCCGCCGAACATCACGACCGCGGCGAAGACGGCCAGCAGAAAAATATGATTCCGTTGCATGTTCATAAAAATAATCAAATAAAAAAGGATTACATAATATATTATCCGCAAGGCATTATTTCAATAGTCGCGGGGGTGAAATCGACCGGGAATGGCGCAATATCTCCGCCCGGTCGGCGGTGATGCTTGCATTTGACTGCGGCAGGTGTATATTGTTCCCGTAATATGGCGGCCCCGGCGGCGGATCGGCGCGGCGGGGCTTGGGGGGTGTTCATCATAGACAGGCGGGGAGACAAATGGATAATTTTACGGCGAAAACCTCCGGCAGCGAGCGCATGGTGAGCTGGTGGATCAAGTGGGAAGATCTGAACTGGCCCAATCCGGGCACGCTGGACCGCATCCGCCGCCGCGCCGATGTGATGCTCGAAAACTCCGCGAGCGCGGCGATCGTCTTCGGCGCCCACTTCCGCTGGGACTGGCTGCCGTTCTTCGAGATACTTCACGACTATCTGGCGACCGTGGCGGACGAACTCCACCGGCGGGGGATGCGGCTTTACGACCACCACTCGGTCAATTTGGTCCACCGCTACGACACCCGCGCCGAGATGCGCAACGTGATCCTCCACAGCCAGCCGCATCTGCCCTTTTCGCCCTGCCGCGAAGCCGCGGCGACCTGGCGCTACCACGGTTCGCTGCTCAACGACTGGCGCATGATCGACACCACCACGCTGCGGCCGCTGTACTATCCCCAGTACACCGCCGAGGGGTTCTGCCACCGCAACCCCGATTTCATCGCGGCGTACTGCGAGTATGTGAAGAAACTTATCGCCGACACCGCGATCGACGGGATCTCGACCGACGACTCCAAGCACTACATGCACTTCCGGTCGTGCGCGTGCCCGGTCTGCCGCGCGGCGCTGCGCGAACGTGCCGGGATCGACCTGCCGCCCGCCTCGGATGCGGAGTTCTGGGGCAACTGGGACAACCCCGCGTGGCGGGCGTGGATCGACCTGCGTTTCGAGTCGGCGGCGATCTTTCAGAAGGCGGTGCGCGGCGTGCTGCCGGCGGGGTTCCCGATGATGAGCTGCGGCGGCAAAAGCGCCGGACCCAACGCGCCGAGTTCCGGCAGCGACGCGGTGTATTTTCTGGAGGGATGCAACGTCCAGCACCTCGAACTTTGCGGCAACACGCCGCCGTACAAGCACGATCCGGTGACATGGAACCGCCCGATCATCAGTCACTTCGCCAACGCCTCCTACGACGCGGCGGCGGCGGAGAAGGTCGGCGCCCGCTGCATCTGTGTCGGCTTCGGCTTCGTCGAGGCGACCGCGAACATCGTCTGGGCGGTCAACAAGGCGATGGGGGCGGGATGCTGGTTTTCGACCTTGAAAGGGCGGCTCGGGCTGCCGCCTGCCGAACTTGCCAAACTGCCGGATGACATTTCGCCCGCCGGGCGCGCGTTCGGCTTCGAGCGGCGGCACCCCGAACTCTTCGACACCCGGCCGATCCGCCAACTCGGCGTGTTCTTTTCGCGCGAGACCCGCGACCACACGCTCTTCGGCAACCTGACGGACGGCCATTCGCGGGATTTCTCGAACACGCTTCAACTTATCGCCGGCGCCGGGATCAGCGTTGGCACCGCTCTGGAGATGCCCGAGGATACCCGGACGTATCAACTGCTGCTGCTGCCCGGAGTCGCCGCGCTCACCGCCGACGAGACGCGCAAGCTGCGCAACTTCGCGGCGGCGGGCGGCAAGGTGCTGATCAACGGTCCCTCCGGCGTCCCCGAAGCGCGCTCGCCGTGGCGGCTCCCCCGGCGGACCGTCAAGCCGTTCTGGCAGTTCGCACCCGGTACCGCCGAGGTCGGCCCCGGCGTCATGGAGTGGCGGGCCGAGCGGATCCCCGAACCCGACTTGAGTGCGGCGGCTTGGCGCGAGATCCTGCCCGGCGTGTGGTACGATCCCGCGCGTCTGCCGGATGCGGCGCTGGCCGACACCATGCTCGAATTGGTACGCAAGTACATGCGTCCGCTGCCGGTGACGCTGCGCGGCGCCGACGGATATCTGACGACGGTGCACCGAAAAGACGACGGCGCCTATATCGTGCATCTGCTCGCCGCGGATTTCGACACCGACATCGACCACCGGCTGGACGGGATGCGTACCCACCGTTCGCGGGTGAACCTCATCACCAAGGTGGAGCCGATCAACGTGGCGGCGTCGTTCACGGTCGAGACCGACCGGGAACTTGAGGTGTATACGCCGTTCGACGACGCGGGGGCGAAGACGGTGCGGAGCGGCCGCGAGGTGACGGTCGAACTGCCGGAGAAGTGTTCCTATGTGATCCTGCGGATCGCCCCGCGGCAGGATTGATCGCCGCCCCGGGCGGAGCGGGAGCGCCGCTTACCACATGGCGAGCCGGTCGAATTTGCCGCTCCAGTAGTTGAGAAGTTCGTCATCATCCGCCACGGCGGCGACGATGGTGTCGTATGCGTTTTTCATCGGCGTCCGGTTTTCGCGGGCGACGGTCTTCAGGTATTTACTGGTGGTGCTGTAATACAGGGTGTGTTCCAGCAACGTGATCAGCCACGCCGCCCGGGGATAGGTATCCGCGACGGCCAGATACTTTTGGATCAGCCGGTCGCCCATGCCGTCGAAGGCGCCGCGGTCGTCGTTCAGCGCCTCGATCAGCTGATCGACATGTCCGAGATTTTCCGGATATCCGTTTTTGAGGATGAACGCCGCGGTCAACTCCGCGAAAAAATTTTCCGTGAACGCCAGCAGTTCGTCCCATAACCCATCCTGCGCCAGCGGTTCGGCGTTGTCTCCGATCCACGAAAACACGTCGAAACACAGGTCGGCGTCGCCAGCAGGGGGGAGCATACGCTCCAGCGCCAGCGGCAGAAACCAAACGCACTCGGTGTATTCGCCCGCCGGCAGTATGCTCTGAAAGATACAGCGCAGGTCGCAGTCGGTCAATTCCGCATCGCGTTTGCGGATGATCGCCTCGAGTTCCTCCGGGGTGAAGTCCGCCCACGGATCGCTCAGATGCGGCGGTCGGGAATATCTTGAGCGGATGGCGACGATGATATTATCGGGTATTGCCATACTATTCGACCTCGGCGTCGGTCGGGCGCTTGCCGAAGCGCGGCCGCCGCCCGCCGCGGAGCCCCCCCCGGCGAAGCGTCAGAAGTTCAGATACTCCCGGGTCTCGAGCAGCGACTCGCGGTCGGGCAGCAGCGGGGTGTATTCCAAGCCGATGTAGCCCTCATAGCCGAGTTTGTCGATCTCCCAGAGGAGGAACGGATAGTTGGTCTCGCCGCGCTTCGGCTCGTGGCGCCCCGGTATCGCCGCCAGATGGAAGTGCCCGATGTGCCCGATGTTGAAGCGCAGAAAGTCGGTGAGGTTGCCGGTCATGATCCCCATGTGGTAGATGTCGTACAGCATTTTTATGTTGCCGCATCCCGTTTCCTTGCAGATCGCGACGGTGTCGTTGGGGTCGTTGAGCAGGTATCCCGGATGATTCACGTCGGTATTGAGCGTTTCGAGATTGAGCGAGAAACCGCGCGATTTGAGTTTTTCGCCCGCCAAGGCGAGGCTTTCGACCAGCACTGAGCGCTGATTCTGGTAACTTTTGCCCCGCAGCTGGTTGCCCGCGGTGACGATCGCCCGGTCGCAGCCGACGGAGAGGGCGTTGTCGGCCACGAGATCGACGCGCTCCAGAAACGCGGCGCGGGTTTCGAGGTCGCTCGGCGAACACTCCTTGCCGCCGCCGACGAGCACGCTGATCAACTTCACGTCGCGGGAGGTCATCGCCTTGAGTTCCGCCAAGTCGGCGCCCCGCCACGTTTCGGCATATTCGTAACCGCATTCGCCGAAGAGTTCGGCTCGGCGCTCGTAAGGTTCATTCTTGAAGAAGAGATCGAAGTAGGCGGCGAATTTCAGCATGGTGCATATCCCCCTTTGGGTCGAATGGTTTCGGATCCGTTGTCGATCTTGTCGACGCGATCCGCGGATCCTGCGGCGTCGCACTTGATCGTCCGCCGCTTCACACGACGAACCTCTTTTTCCGGGGTCGCATATCCGCATCGGGGCGGATCGCAACGGTTAAAGATGATATTAATATACCCGCGAATTTCCGACTTGCAAGCGCCGAAACGGATTTCCGCCGGAGTTTGTCCGGGGACTCCCGCCGCGGCACATTCCGCCGAGAGGCGGATCGCACTTCACCGCCGACATTTCGGCGACGGTTTGTATTTATCCATTAAGCGGATATATTAAATGCAAGTTCAACTTTTCTTTGAGGAGAGGGGAGGTTATGGGCGTCAAATGTCAGGCGGCGATTTCAGCGGCGCTTGTCGCAGCCGTTTTCCCCGCCCGGGCGTGTACCAGTTGGGTGCTCCGCCCGGAAACCACCGAATCCGGCATGATGGTCGTGCAGAAGATCCTGGACAATCCCTACACTCCGCTGGATGCGGACATGCGGGTCGCCCCCAACGGCTGGCGCTGGATCCGCATCGGCAGGTACGGCGGACCGTCGATGGCGATGAACGAAAAGGGCGTGGCGCTAACTACCAACTGCGGCGACCGGAACGGTGACGGACATCCCGGCGGCGGGCGTCACGCTTTCGGCAGCTGGGGGCTGCAGTGGCAGGTGATCAAGAACTGCGCCACGGCCGCGGAGGGCGTCGAGGCGCTGAAACACATCGGCCGCAGCGGTCTGTTTTCCTATGGTCGGAACGTGAACTACGGGACGATCCTGCTGGTCGCCGACGCCAGACGGGCGTTTGCGGTCGATATCGGCGACGGCTATTGCGAAGCCGTCGAGGTCGCAAGCGGCATCCATGTCGTCGCCAATGCGTGGCGGATCCCCGGCGGGGAATCCGTTTCGCGGATCGGTCTTTCCGGGATCTGCGGCAACCGGGCGCGGGAGGCGTGCGCCGTCGGATCGTTGCGGGAGACCCGGGTCGACGGCAAATACACCATTCGCGGCTGCTTCGAAACTTCGCGGAAGATACGCGGCGCCAAGCACAAAGACCGCTATCCGTTCGTGCCGGGAAACCGCAGGGCCAAAAACATGTCGCTCGAAACCGGATGCTTCGAGATCGATCCCGAATTCCCGGCTTACTTGAGTTGTGTCTACACCTCCCTCGGACCGCCGCGGCACACGGTATATCTGCCGATCCCGATGGCGGTCCGGCAACTCCCGGATAAGATGCGCGACGGCCGTTGGGCACAAATGGCATTCGACCATCAGGAGGCTTTCGGTCCGGAGCACGGCGACCTGCGGAAATTCGTCGAGCTGGAAGACAAGTTCCTTCGGGAGTTCAACGCGGTGCGCGACCGGGCGCGTCGACTGCTGCGGGAGGGCAAACGCGCCGAGGCGGTCGAATTGCTCAACGACTGTTTCGACCGCCAGTTCGCCGCGGCGGACCAAATCATGACCGAACTCCACTCGGCGGCGAAGTCGAAGACCGCCGCGCGCAAGAAGTGACGGCGAAAACGCGCGTCAGCAGGGCGGGGGAGCGACCGGCGACCGTCTTTGGGAACTCGAGATTTTTGTGCGCTCCATCGTGTTTATCCATTTTCATATTTGGTTTTCCGACGACAGGCTTACAGATCGCGCAAATAGATGTCCATTTCGATCCGGCGCCAGTTGTCCGGGGCGTGAACCTCCGGAACCTTGCCGCAGAGCGACTTCCCGGCATCCGTCAATCGGGCGAGGATCGTATTGTCGTCACTCGGGATGAAGCCGATCCGCTCTCCGCGTTCGTTCAGGACCTGAATGGCCATCGCATCGTGCGGATCCAGCGGAGCGCGGCGTGAAGGCGCCAGCCGGAACGGTGCCGGGTGCGTGACGGTTTCCGACTGTCAACGCCCTGTAATGCCGCCCCTGACAAGCGGGGGCACTACAATGTTTTGTGATGAGATGCACGAACTCGGCTTGAAATTATTTCGATATGGAAATATATTATATCTCAACATAACACTTCGACAAGAGTGAGTTCGTCAATGGAGAGAAAAATCGGCATTCAGATCACGCTTATCAAGCAGTTCCAGGGGCGGCTTCTGGAAAGAATGCTGCTGAAATACGGCATCGATGCATTCAACGGAGCACAGGGACGCATCCTATACGTTCTCTGGAATCACGATGCGATTTCCATTCAGGAACTGGCGAACCGGACGGGGCTGGCGAATGCTACGCTGACCAGCATGCTGGACCGCATGGAACAGAAACAGCTTCTGGAGCGCACTCCCGCTCCCGGCGACCGGCGTAAATGTCTGATTGCCCTGACCGACAAGGCGCGTGCGCTGGAAGTGGAATATCATGCCGTGTGCGAGCAGATGACCGACTTGACGTATCAAGGCTTCTCCCGGGAGGAAATCACGCAGTTGGAAGCATATCTTGAGCGAGTGCTTGAGAACGTCCGTGAAGCGGAAGCACAACAGAAGACGCTGAAATGACAACCATTAACCACATGGAGAAAAGAAAAATGGACAAGAACGAACTGATCGAAACCGTCAAAACCATGATCGCCGCCCCGTCCTGCTGTCAGTAATTGAAGGATGCCGGAGTAAAGTACCTTGCCGCCATCGGAACCGCGGAGGAGAAAAGAGCCAGAGCCGCGCTGTTGGCGGAAGTACAGGAGGATGTCTGCACACTCGATCAGACCATCCCCTTTTTTGAATCGCCCTCCGCCGCGCGGATTTTCGGCGCGGAAAAAGCAAAGGCGATGGCGGCCCATGCCCGCGAAATCAAGGCGAAGGGGGCAAAGTGGTGCGACTGTCCCGCCTGTGCCGCAGGGGTAAAGATCATGGAAAACGCCGCGCTACTCGCGTGATCGAATGGAGAATGCGCCCTGAAATCCGGAAAAAATTCTCTTCCTCGCTATTGCGCTGCTGGGCGCATGGCTCGTCCGGGCCGATGAGCCGGTGCTGCTGTTCGATCTCGCGCACGGACAGTTTCAAGACGTTTTTGTGAAGCCGTCCTATTACGACTACGTTATCCCCGGTTACAAGAGCATTTTGAAAGAGATCGGATGCGACGCCGATCAAATGAAGTGATCCGAAAGCGGAGGAGGGATCATGAAAAAAATGTTTGCGTTATTTGCGGCGGCGGTTGCCGTCGTTTTGCTTGCCGGGTGCGGCGGCGGGGAGCCTTTGCTCTTTGATGAGTGCGGGAACGAGGCTTTTCATGCCGTAAAGACCGATGATGCGGATTCCCCGTCGAGCGCGTTTGCCGCGGAATATTCGACAGATGATCCCGACACGTCAGGTAAATACCGCTTGGAGATTCGCCACAAGTCAAGCGGGCGGTCGGTTTTGCTCGGCCGCGGCGGACGCGGTGCGTCGTTCCGTTGGTGGGATACACAGCTCGGTGACGTGCTGACGGTGGAACAGCAGGAGGACACCCATTTTTCGCGGGTGTTCGCAGTGCATCCGCGCCTCGCACCGGACGGGCGCTTCGAGTGCCTGGTTTTGTACGCCGCGCCGCCGCTGGATCGGTTCCCCGGCAAAATGCCTCCGGAGCATATATATCCGCATATTGAGTCCGTCTCGGGCGATGGTGTGCTGACGCTTTCGCTGATGTGGGATTACGGTCCGATGCGCGGAGTGAAAAAGACGCTCGAAATTCCGCTTTTCTACGGCTTTCCCGCCGTAAAACGGTAAAAAACGGAGCGGGTTATTCGTACCATCAAGGAGGATTTGGTTTGGGTAAGGGAATTTGATTCTGTCGCCGCGTTTGAGATTGCCTTGAAGCGATGGCAAAAGGCCTACAACGAAGATTATCCGCATTCATCGTTGGGGTATATGACGCCTTACGAGTATGAACGGTGGTTCAAGGCTTCGGCGGCATAGGGGATCGTTGGGGCGGCGTGAA
>Ga0208297_1000413_pt1 | contig 90750 bp, 77 predicted proteins | sample LMS_cellobiose_e_FD_187367 | JGI IMG/M metagenome (GOLD analysis project Ga0208297, IMG submission 187367) | Rumen-fistulated moose microbial communities from Alaska, USA - LMS_cellobiose_enrichment (SPAdes) (version 2) | ecosystem: Host-associated > Mammals > Digestive system > Stomach > Rumen... | reverse complement strand
TTTTCATCCAAGGCTTTTCCAGAAAAGCCTTGGCCCCCGCCCGGGAGGGCAAGAGTTAAGGTGCTTCGCCTTATGATTGAACCGAACTGTCCCCCGGACAGTTCGACTCCGGTAGGGTGGCAGCCCTATCTCTGCGTATAAAAGGTACAGCCCTGAAAGTGTGCACGCACCCACCCGCCCAGCGACGTGCGCTGAGCCCTTGGCGGTAGTTCTGTAGGTTCTGCCAGATGCAACGCTGCCCTACTGGACGCTGTGCAATACTGGCGCACCCCTTACAGCTTGCACGCACCCACCCGCCCAGCAACGTTTGCTGAGCCCTGAACGGTAGTTCTGCAGGTTCTGCCAGATGCACGCCGCCCTACCGAACGCAGTTCAGTCCTGAGCACAGCACTTAGAGTGCATCCGCGCCTACCCCGCAACGTGCGTTGAATCCTGAACAGCAGTTCCGCAAACTGCACCCCCTCTCCGCCGAACGCAGTTCCTCCCCCCCCCCGAGGAAACTTCCGCAGGAAATTTCTCCCACCCCAAATTTCGATGGATAAAACGGAGGCAAACCATGAAACTAATCCTAGCGTCCCAATCTCCCCGCCGCCGGGACCTGCTGACCCAGATGGGCCTGACCTTCACCGTCGTCACCCCCGCCATCGACGAGGAGGCCTTCTCCGCCCCTGACCCCACCGCCCTGGTGCGCACCCTCTCCCGGGAAAAGGCCCTGGCGGTGGCCGGACAGGCCGACCCCGACGCCCTGGTCATCGCCGCCGACACCGTGGTGGTGCTGGACGGACAGGCCCTGGGCAAGCCCGGGGACCGGGCCGAGGCCATGGCCATGCTCACCGCCCTCTCCGGCCGGACCCATCACGTCTGCACCGGGGTCACCCTCTGCCGGGGGGACCGGGCGGTCACCGAGGCGGAGATCACCCAGGTGACCTTCCGGCCTCTGTCCAAGGCCGAGATCGCCGCCTACGCCGACACCGGCGAGCCCATGGACAAGGCCGGGGCCTACGGCATCCAGGGCCTGGGGGCTCTGCTGGTGGAGGGCATCCGGGGGGACTACTTCAACGTGGTGGGCCTGCCCGTCTGCCGTCTGGGGCAGATGCTGGCCCGCTTCGGCGTGGATTGCCTCGCCCCGGCGTCGGGAACCTGACCTCCCGGCTCCCGGCGGGGGGAACAGGAGGGCCCTTTGAAGCAACGGAATACCTGGAAAAAATGGATCGCCGCGGCGCTCTCTCTGAGCCTGCTGGCGGCGGCGCTGGCGCTGGTCCCCGGGACCCCCAGGCCGCCCGCCGGATGGCTGGAGGGGGCGTCGCGGCCTTTCTTTCGCCTGATTTCCCTGGGGTCCGACAAGGTCCGCCAGGGCTTCGACCTTCTGGCGGGGACCCAAGACCTCCGGGCGGAGAACCAGGCCCTGAAGGAGGAACTGGCGGTCCTGCGGCCCCTGGCCCGGGAGGGGGAGCTGGCCGCCGGGGAGAATCGGCGGCTCCGGTCCCTCCTGGACCTGCCCGGGGCGGGCCGGGACCTGGACCTGACCCCCGCCTGGATCACCGCCCGGTCCTTTGACAACTGGACCCGGACCGTCACCCTGGACAAGGGAACTGCCCAGGGCCTGGCGGCAGGGCAGTGCGTTATGGACCAGGCCGGGGCCCTGGCGGGACGGATCACTGACCTGGGCGGGAGCTGGGCCACCGTCACCCTGGTCACCGACCCCGCCTTCAACGCCGCCGGACAGACCGCCCGGTCGGGCATCCCCGGGGCCCTGGCGGGGGACCTGTCCCTGCTGGCGGCGGGGGAGCTGAAGCTGACCTGCCTGACCCGGGCCGACCCGGTGGTCCGGGGGGAGACCGTGGTGACCTTCGGCGGGGGCCGGGGCTACCCCTCGGGCCTCACCGTGGGCACGGTGGACCGGCTGGAGGACGAGCCCGACGGCCTCACCCGCCGGGCGGTGCTCACCCCGGCGGCGGATCTGGAGGGCCTGGGCCAGGTCTTCGTGGTCACCGGCTTCCGGGAGGCGGGCTGATGGCCCGGCTGCGGCCTTACGCCCCGGCGGTGACGGCGGTGCTCCTGCAAGTTTTCCTCCTCAGCCGCCTGCGGCTGTGGGGGCTGTGTCCTCCCCTGGTGCCGGCGGCAGTGTTCCTCACCGGAGCCGAGGAGGGAGGGGACCGGGGAGCGGCGGCGGGCCTGCTGGCGGGGGCCCTTCTCTTTCTGGCGGGGGGCTCCCCCTGGTCCCTGGCCCTGTACGCCGCCCTGGGGGGCCTGGCCGGGGCCTGGGTCACGGCCGCCGGGGGCTTTTTCGGCCTGTGGATCCGGTTCCTCCCCCTGGCGGCGGCCATGGAGGGGCTGCTGGTGCTGGTCCACTGGCCCGCCCGGTCCGCTCTGGCCGCCGCCTGGGCTCTGGCGGGTCCGGAACTGGCATTGACGGTGCTGTGCTTTCCGGCCGCCGCCCTGCTGCCCGGCCTGTTCCGGCGGCGGCGGGTCCGGCCCATGTATTGACAGATGATAAGGAGGTCCCTATGTCCCGACGGATCACAGCGTTTTCCCTCACCTTCGCCACTCTGCTGGCGGGGCTTCTCCTGCTGCTGGGGAACCTTCAGATCGTCCACGGGACGGAGTACGCCCGGGCTGCCCGGCGGTCCGCCGTCCAGGTGGAGACCGTCCCCGCCGCCCGGGGCAGGCTTCTGGACCGGAAGGGCCGGGTGCTGGCAGAGGATCGGGCGGTGTGGACGGCCCGGGTATCGGCGACCGCCGGGGCGGAGACCGTGGCCCGGCTGAAGGCCCTCTGCCGGGAGGAGGGAATCGCCTGGGAGGGAACGGAGGACATTCCCGATGTTCCCCCCGCCCTGCTGGCCCGGATCCGGGGAGAGGACCTGCCCGGGGTGACCTTCGCCCTCCAGGCGGCCCGGGTGGGCAGCGGACGGCTGGCCCCCCAGCTGCTGGGCCGGGTGGGGAAGATGAGCGAAGAGGAGTGGGAAACCTACCGGACCAAGGGCTACGCCCTGGACGCCCTAGTGGGCAAGGACGGGGCCGAGGCCGCCTTCGAGGACCTGCTCCGCGGGGTTCCGGGGGAGAAGGCGGTGGAGCGGGACCGGTCCGGCCGGATCACCGGGGAGGGCTATGTCAGGATCCCCCGGCCGGGGACCGACGTGACCCTCACCCTGGACCGGGACCTGCAGCGGGCCGTCCGCCACGCTCTGACCCGGTATCTGGCCCGCCACCCCGACGCCGGCGGGGCGGCCTGCGCGGTGCTGGACGTGGGGGACGGCGGGGTCCTGGCCCTGGTGAGCCTGCCGGACTATGACCCGGCCTCCTTTTCTTCCGACTATGCGGACCTGGCCGCCGACCCGGACCGCCCCCTGATGAACCGGGCCCTCCAGGGGCTCTACGCCCCGGGGTCGGTGTTCAAGCTGGTGACGGCGGCGGCGGCTCTGGAGGAGGGGGTGCTGACCCCGGAGACCAAAATCTTGGACACGGGGAAATACACCTATTACGCCAGCCCCCAGCCCCAGTGCTGGCTCTACCGCCAGGAGGGCCGCACCCACGGCATGGAGACGGTGGACCGGGCCATCGCCGACTCCTGCAACGTGTTTTTCTACGACGCGGGCCGCCGGGTGGGCATCGAGACCCTGGGGGCATACGCCCGGGCCCTGGGCCTGGGGGTGTCCACGGGCATCGAGGTGGCCGGGGAGGAGACCGGGGTGGTGGCCGGGCCGGACTACGCGGCGGCGGCGGGTCTGCCCTGGTATGAAGGCAGCGTCCTGTCGGCGGCCATCGGCCAGGAGAACAACCGGTTCACCCCCCTCCAGCTGGCCCATCTCACCGCCACCCTGGCGGGGGACGGCCACCGGTGGCAGGTCCATCTGCGGAAGGAGGGGAACACCCCTTACGTCCCCCGGAGCCTGGGGACGGCGGACCTGGCCCCGAAGAACCTGGCGGCCATCCGGCGGGGGATGGGGCTGGCCGCGGAGCAGGGGGCCCTGGCCGCGGCCTTTTCCGGCCTGCCGGTGGAGGTGGGGGCCAAGACGGGCTCGGCTCAGGTGGACGGGGCGGCGGACTCCAACGCGGTGCTGGCGGCCTTCGCCCCCTTTGATGCCCCGGAGATCGCCCTGGCCCTGGTGGTGGAGCAGGGGGGCGGCGGGTCTGAGCTGGGGGAGACCGCGGCGGAGATCCTCCGGGCGTGGTTTGGGTATTACTCCGGCCATTAAACCCTGACTGTCATTTTGCGCTCTCCTGTGGCCATTTTTTATGGACGCAGGAAGGAAACACACAGCGCCGACGGAAGGGAATCCGTCGGCGCTGCGCTTTGTGAGAGAAAAGAGAGAGAAAAGAGAAAAAAGAGAAGAGAGAGAAGAGAGAGAAAAAGAGGTCGATTGGATCGGAACAGCGGCTCACAGGGAGGAGCTGTTGGAGATGATCCCGCTGACGATCTCCGCCACCCGGGCCATGGGGATGGCGTAGCCCATGCCCTCCACCTCGGTGGAGGCCAGCTTGGCGGTGTTGATGCCCACCACTTCCCCGGCCATGTTCACCAGGGCCCCGCCGCTGTTGCCGGGGTTGATGGCGGCGTCGGTCTGGATGTAGGTGCCGGTGGAGCCGTCCTCCCCGGTGAGGGAGCGGTCCAGGGCGCTGACCACGCCGGTGGTCACCGACTGGCCGTAGCCCAGGGCGTTGCCGATGGCCACCACCTGCTGGCCCACCATCAGGTCGCCGGAGTCGCCTACAGCGGCCACCTGGATGGCGGAGAGGGTGGAGGAGGACACCGAGGACAGGGGGACCTTGATGACGGCGATGTCGTTGGACTCATCCCCGCCCACCAGCTGGGCGGCGTAGGTCTGGTTGTCGGCGAAGGTGGCCGAGAGGGAGGTGGCCCCGCTGACCACGTGGTAGTTGGTGACGATGTACAGGGCGTCGCCGGTCTGCTGGATCAGCACCCCGGAGCCCACGCTGACGCTCTCCTGGGTCCGGCCGGAGCCGCCGTAGAAGAAGGAGAACCAGTCGTTGACCTGGGTGACGGAGGTGTTGGTGATGGACACCACCGAGGGCAGGGTGCCCGCGGCGATGGCCGACACGTCCAGGGACCCGGCGGGGGTGGCGGAGAGCTGGGTGGCCACCGCGCCGCCGGACTCCGCCGAGCCCGAGGCCAGCAGGGAGGTGGTGCCGTGGAAGGTCATCCCCGCCACGCCGCCGAAGAGCAGGCCGCAGAGGACCAGGCTGGCGATGCGTTTGCCCCAGGGATTCTTCTTTTTGGGGGCCTGGCGGCAGGGGGCGCTCTGGCCTCCGGTCTGCCGGGGGCGGTAAGCGCTCTGGCCGTAAGGCTGGCCCCGTCGGGTCTGGCCGGCCTGGGCGCTTCTGCCGTCCGGTCCGGCCTGGGCGCTCTGGCCGTTGAGGGTCATCCGGGGGGAGGCTCCGGGTTGGCTTGCCTGCCCTGCCTGGGCAGAGGCCGGAGTCTGGCCGGGGAGACCGTCCACGGTGGGGTCGTCGTCCACGCTGGGTCCCGAATGGAATTTGTAATCGTCAAAATACATGGGGCTCACATCCTTTCTTCGCCGGGGGGTGGATTCCTCCGTTCGATGGCCATATTATGCAGTCGGAATCTTAAAGGAATCTTGAAAAAACCATAAAAAATTTATGGCGGGGATGTGAACTTTCTGCGAACGGAGCTTCCCTGTATAACCAGACAGAAAAAAGGAGCGGTCACCCGCTCCTTTATTGGTATCTTCCTGTTATCGTTCGACCTTCAGTGCTCCAGCACACAGGCCACCCCCAGGGCTCCCTCGCCGGTGTGGCAGCAGATGCTCAGAGGCAGGGAGATGAGCCCCACCTCCCACTCGGGGAAGGCCGCCTGGACGATCTTCTGCCAGGCCATGCCCAACGCCGGGTCCCCGCCGGAGTAGCCGGAGAAGACCTTCATCTTCATCCCGGCGAACCGGGTGGACAGGTCCTGGCGCAGGGCGTCCATCAGGGCCTTCTGGGCGTGGGCCATGCCCCGGACCTTCTTGTAGGCGTCCAGCTTGCCCTCCTGGATGAGGAGGATGGGCTTGATGTGGAGCACCGCCGCCATGGCCGCCGCCGCCGCGGTGACCCGGCCGCTCTTCTTCAGAAACTCCAGGGTGTTCACCGCCAGGTAGACGATGCAGTCCCGCCGCTCCGCCTCCAGGATCTCCCGGACCTCCGCCGGGGTCTTGCCCTGGTCCAGCAGGGTCCGGGCGTTGCGGACGCTCTGCTCCAGGGTCACGGAGATCCGCCGGTCGTCCACCACCAGCACCCGGCCGTCGTAGTCCCGGGCCAGGCCCTTGGCCATCTGGCAGGAGCCGCTGAGCCCCGCGGACATGGGAAAGTGGAGCACCGTGTCGTGGGTCTCCAGCAGCTTTTCCCACAGGCTGGTGATGTCGTAAGGGGCGGGCTGGGAGGTGGAGATCCGGGCCCCCTGGCGCATTTTCTCAAAAAACATGGGGTGGGTCAGGTCGTGTCCCTCGAAGTAGAGCTGGCCGTCGATGGTGAAGGGCATGGGGATGAGATGGACCCCCAGCTCCTCCGCCGCCGCCGGGGTCAGACCGCTGTTGGTGTCGGTCACGATGGCTGTTTTCAAGGCGTGTCACCTGCCCTTGGAATCGATTTTTTACAGCTTATTCATCATAGCACACCGGTGGGACGTTGGCAAGGTTACATAACTTTTGAACATCTTGAACATCATTTCGCGCCCCGGCAGGAACTTTTTCCCGCCTGCCGCCGTCCAACCTGTAAACCGCAAAAAAGGAGGCGCGCCCCATGAACAAGAAGCGTCTGTACCCTTTGACCGTTTTCCTCCTCCTGCTGCTGACCGCCTGCGGGAGCGCCGGCCTGCCCCTGGAGGACGTGCCCAACCCGGACGGGCCGGGGGAGATCCTCACCGCCCGGGTGCTGTCCCGGGAGGAGGACGCCTTCCTCCTGGCGGGCCTGACGGACCCCTACCCGGACCTGTACGTCCTGTCCCGGTCCGACCTGGAGGCGGCGGGGCTGTCCTCTGAGGACCTGGGCCCCGGGGCGCGGGCGGAGTTGACCTTCGACGGCTCCGTGCTGGAGACCTGGCCGGCCAAGATCGGCAACCTCACCGGCTGCACGGTCATCGACGACGGCCGGGACCGGCTGTATCAGCTCTACCTGGACGTACTGGAGGACCTGTGGGAGAAGGACCCGGCCCTTCACGACGATATTACGAAAATCGGCTTTGATCTCAGTTCCACCCGACTCACCGCGTCGGAGCGGGCGGGGGTGGAATACCTCTTCGCCAAGGCCCACGGAAACCCGGAGATCGTCACCGGCACCTGGCAGGAGCTGGCGGACCAGGGGATCATCGACGGGGAGAACCTGTCCTGGGAGGACGGGGTGTTCCTGTCCATCTCCGAGACCACCGACGAGCCCGGCCGGGTGACCTTCCACGCCCAGATGTGGCGCAGCGGCCTGGGGGCCTACTGGCTCAACGACTGCACCAGCAGCATGCTGGTGGGCGGGGACTGGGAACCCTACACCGTGGGGAGCGAGGCCATTTCCTGATGGCAGGCTTCCCGGCTCTGGATTCTTGACAATTCACAGATCGCACACTATGATGGATATAATGCTATGACACCGAAAAAAGGAGCTGTCCTCCATCATGCGAGAAAAAACCATCATCCGCACCAGCCTCATCGGCATCCTGGCCAACCTCCTGCTGGCGGGGTTCAAGGCCGCCGTGGGGCTGCTGTCCCACTCCATCGCCATCGTCATGGACGCGGTGAACAACCTCAGCGACGCCATGTCCTCCATCATCACCATCATCGGCACCCGGCTGGCGGGGAAGGCCCCGGACAAGAAGCACCCCCTGGGCCACGGCCGGACGGAGTACCTCACCGCCGCCGTCATCTCCCTGCTGGTGCTCTACGCCGGGGTCACCGCCCTTATCGAGTCGGTGAAGAAGATCCTCCACCCCGTCACCCCGGACTACGCCCCCGTCACCCTGATCATCGTGGCGGTGGCCGTGGTGGTGAAGCTGCTGCTGGGGCGGTACGTGAAGGGAGTGGGGGAGAAGGTCAAGTCCGACGCCCTGGTGAACTCCGGGGAGGACGCCCGGCTGGACGCCATCATCTCCGCCTCCACCCTGGCCGCCGCCGCCATCTACCTGCTCTTCCACATCAGCCTGGAGGCCTGGCTGGGGGCGGTCATCGCCGCCTTTATCGTCAAGTCGGGCATCGACATGCTCCGGGAGACCATCTCCCGCATCCTGGGGGAGCGGGTGGACAGCGACCTGGCCAAGGGCATCAAGGAGACGGTGGCCTCCTTCCCCGATGTCTACGGGGCCTATGACCTGCTCCTCCACAGCTACGGCCCGGAGCAGCTGGTGGGGTCCATCCACATCGAGGTGCCGGACACCTACACCGCCGACCAGCTGGACCACCTGGAGCGGGACATCTTCGCCAAGGTCTACCAGGAGCACGGGGTGTCCCTGGCGGGCATCGGGGTCTATGCCCGGAACACCAAGAACGACGCCGCGGCCCGGGTCTACGACCGGGTGAAGGAGCTGGTGATGGCCCACGACTACGTGCTCCAGATCCACGGCTTCCACTACCACGAGGAGGAGAAGCAGTTCCAGTTCGACCTGGTGCTGGACTTCGACGCCCCGGACCGGAAGGCGCTGTATCAGCAGATCTGCCAGGAGGTCCAGGCGGCGTTTCCGGATCACTCCATCCGAATCGCGCTGGATGCGGATACCAGCGACTGAGGCTTTGCGTTGTTCGCAAGGTTGTGTTATGCTTGCGGTGTTGCACTAACCTCTTGGCCCCCCTTGCCAAGGGGGGCTGTCGCCGCAGGCGACTGGGGGGTGACAACGTAGCAGATAGCCTTATCGTTACGATAGTGCTTTCTGGGACGTTCCCACCCTTCCGTCATTTGCTTCGCAAATGCCACCTCCCCTTGTCAAGGGGAGGCAAGGGGTCGTGTGATCTACGTCAAAGACCGGGAAGGCTCCCAGCCCTCCCGGTCTTATTGTATGTCTTGCTATCCTCTTCACTTTACCCAAACCCGCGGCCTTCTGTCCTCGATGACGTCCAGCAGCTGGGCGGCCACGTCGTCCTTGCCCATGATGGGCAGCTCCGCCACGTGGTCGTCGCTGATGAGGGTCACCACGTTGGTGGTCACGCCGAAGCCGGCGCCCGCCACCTTCAGGTTGTTGGCCACGATCAGGTCCAGGTGCTTCCTGTCCAGCTTGGACCGGGAGTTCTCCACCATGTCCCTGGTCTCCATGGAGAACCCGCAGACGTACAGCCCCGGGTGCCGGTGCTCCGCCACCCAGCCCAGAATGTCGGCGGTGCGGGCCAGGGGGATAGACAGGTCGTCCCCTATGTCCTTCTTCTTCATCTTGTCCCCGGACACCCGGGCGGGCTTGTAGTCGGCTACGGCGGCGGCCTTGATGAGCACGTCGGTGTGGGGCAGGGTGTCCTGGACCGCCCGGAGCATGTCCTCGGCGGTGGTCACCGGCCGCAGCTCCACGAAGGGGGGCGGGGTCAGGGCGGTCTTGCCGGAGATCAGGGTGACGTTGGCCCCCCGGAGCATGGCCTCCCGGGCGATGGCGTACCCCATGCGGCCGGAGGAGTGGTTGGTCAGGTACCGCACCGGGTCCAGGGCCTCCTGGGTGGGGCCGGCGGTCACCGTCACGTTGACCCCCGCCAGGGTCTTTTTCCGGGCCAGCTCCCGGGCGATGTGGTCCAGCAGGACCTCCGGCTCGGGGAGCTTGCCGGGGCCCACGTCCTGGCAGGCCAGCAGGCCGCTGGCGGGCTGGATGATCTCGAAGCCATACCGTTTCAGGGCGGCCAGATTGTCCTGGGTGACGGGGTTTTCCAGCATGGCGGTGTTCATGGCCGGGGCCACCATCTTTTTGCACCGGGCCGCCAGGACCACGGTGGTAAGCATATCGTCGGCGATGCCGTGGGCCAGCTTGGCGATGACGTTGGCAGTGGCGGGGGCGACGAGGATCAGATCCGCCTTCTGGGCCAGGGAGATGTGGGTGATCTCCCAGGGGGTCTCCCGGGAGAAGGCGTCGGTGACGCAGGGCTGGCCGGTGAGGGACTCGAAGGTCAGGGGGGTGATGAACTTGGTGGCGTTCTCGGTCATGACCACATGGACCTGGGCTCCGGTCTTCCGCAGGGCGGAGGCCACGCTGGCCATCTTGTAGGCGGCGATGCCTCCCGTGATCCCCAGGACCACGCATTTCCCTTTCATCTGTTCCATAGCTGCGTCTCTCCTCACTGTTTTGTCTGTTTTATACTATTCTCTGATAAAAACATTGAAACTGTTTTTATTGCCATGGGCCTTCGCCCATGGCAGCCGCGCAGTTTGTGCGGCTGGAGAAGCCGTGCAAGCCTTGATCCTGCAAACCTTTGGCTTGCAGGCCACGGCTGATCGCCGTGGCCGATAAAAATGAATCTTTTTATCGGAGATCAGTATTATATTGTTTGCCAACGGAAATTCGCGGTTATTGTACCATCGGAGGGGGCGGTTGTAAAGCAGAGATTTTGGCGGGGGAGCCGGCGGAAATCCGCCCTTCCCTTTTGTCCCCCTGTCTGCTATAATAGCACACACATTTTTTCAGCAAGGAGGCCGCCCCCATGTCCTACCCCTTTTTCGCCACCATCGCCCGGATGAAGTACATCGGCCGGTGGGGCCTCATGCGCAACACGGTCCAGGAGAACATCCAGGAGCACAGCCACATGGTGGCGGTGCTGGCCCACGCCCTGGCGGTGATCCGGCGGGACCGCTTCGGCGGCACGGCGGACCCGGACCGGGTGGCGGTGATGGCTCTGTACCACGACGCCCCGGAGATCTTCACCGGGGACCTGCCCACCCCGGTGAAATACGCCAACGACGCCATCCGGGACGCCTACAAGGCGGTGGAGCAGGGGGCCTCGGACCGGCTGCTGGCCATGCTGCCGGAGGAGCTGCGCCCGGCCTTCGCCCCCCTGCTGACGGAGGGGGACCCGGAGGCGGCCCTGCTGGTGAAGGAGGCGGACAAGCTCTCGGCGTACTTAAAGTGCGTGGAGGAGCTGAAGGCGGGGAACACGGAGTTCAAATCCGCCGCCGCCCAGACCCTGAAGGCCCTGCGGGCGTACCGGCGGCCGGAGCTGGACTACTTCATGGACCGGTTCCTGCCGGCCTTCTCCATGACCCTGGATGAGATCCAGGGGATGCAGGGGTGAGGGGAGACCCTCCCCCTGAAAAAATCGGGAAAAGGCCTCTTTCCTTTTCCCAGTATTTGAGACTGTCAAAAAAGCCTCGCAGAGTTCCGTTTTCCGCAGAAAACGGAATGAGATGCCATCATTTTTTTGCCGGCTCTGCCGGTGAAAAAATACTTTTCGCGGAACGAACGTGCGGGCCACAGGCCCGTGCGATGAGTGAAGCGCAATCCCCTCGTGTCAAGAAAGGCGTCAGCCTTTTTTGACACGCAAAAAAACCGGGAAAAGGCCTCTTTCCTTTTCCCGGTTTTTCTGCTATACTACACCATATTTTATTCCCAAAAGCGAGGTACCTGTTATGCGCGCAGTCGTCACTGTGGCCGGCACGGACAAGGTGGGCATCATCGCCGCCGCCACCGGAAAGCTGGCCGAGCTCAACGTCAACATCCTGGACATCACCCAGACCATCCTCCCCCCCAACTTCTTCACCATGGTCATGCTGGTGGACGCCTCCGCCAGCCCCCTGCCCTTCGGGGAGATCGCCGACCAGATGGAGGCCCTGGGCCGGGACCTGGGGGTGGACATCCACGCCCAGCGGGAAGAGACCTTCCAGGCCATGCACCGCATCTGAGGAGGGCCCGTCATGATCTCATCCGCTGAAATCCTCCAGACCATCCGGATGTTCGACCAGCAGCACCTGGACATCCGCACCATCACCATGGGCATCTCCCTGCTGGACTGCGCCCATTCCGACCCCCGCGCCGCCTGCAATCAGATCTACGACAAGATCTGCCGCCGGGCCGCCCATCTGGTGGCCACCGGCGAGGCCATCGGCCGGGAGTTCGGCATCCCCATCGTCAACAAGCGGGTGGCCGTCACCCCCGTCTCCCTGGTGGCCGCCGCCAGCGACACCCGGGATTACGTCCCCTTCGCCCGAGCCCTGGACAAGGCCGCCAAGACCGTGGGCATCGACTTCATCGGCGGCTTCTCCGCCCTGGTCCAGAAGGGCTTCACCGCCTCGGACCGGAAGCTCATCGCCTCCATCCCCGAGGCCCTGGCCACCACCGACCTGGTGTGCGCCTCGGTCAACGTGGGCTCCACCAAGGCGGGGATCAACATGGACGCCGTGGCGGAGATGGGCCGGATCATCAAGTCCACCGCCGACCGCACCGCCGCCCAGGGGGGCTTCGGCTGCGCCAAGCTGGTGGTCTTCGCCAACGCCGTGGAAGACAACCCCTTCATGGCCGGGGCCTTCCACGGCCCCGGGGAGCCCGAGTGCGTCATCAACGTGGGCATCTCCGGCCCCGGGGTGGTCTACCACGCCCTGAAGCAGGTCCCCGGTCAGCCCTTCGACGTGGTGGCCGAGACCATCAAAAAGACCGCCTTCCGCATCACCCGCATGGGTATGCTGGTGGCAAGGGAGGCCTCCGCCCGGCTGGAGGTCCCCTTCGGCATCGTGGACCTGTCCCTGGCCCCCACCCCCGCCGTGGGGGACTCCGTGGCCCGGATCCTGGAGGAGATGGGCCTGGAGGTCTGCGGCACCCACGGCACCACCGCCGCCCTGGCCCTGCTCAACGACGCGGTGAAGAAGGGGGGCGTCATGGCCTCCAACCACGTGGGCGGCCTCTCCGGGGCCTTCATCCCCGTCAGTGAGGACGAGGGCATGATCGAAGCCGCCGCCAAGGGGGCCCTTCGGCTGGACAAGCTGGAGGCCATGACCTGCGTGTGCTCCGTGGGCCTGGACATGATCGCCGTCCCCGGGGACACCCCCGCCGAGACCATCGCCGCCATCATCGCCGACGAGGCCGCCATCGGCATGGTCAACTCCAAGACCACCGCCGTCCGCATCATCCCCGCCCCCGGCAAGGCCGTGGGGGACACGGTGGAGTTCGGCGGGCTGCTGGGCTCGGCCCCGGTGATCCCCGTCCACCCCTTCTCCAGCGCCGCGTTTATTGCCCGGGGCGGACGCATTCCCGCTCCGATGCAGAGCCTCAAGAACTGACTTTTGAAATGGGCTCGGAGGGTGGTGCGGCCTTCTGACCGCGATTTCGCGGGGGAGTCGCGCTGCTGGTAATGTGCGTTGCCCATTCCAAAAGTGGGGGATTGCGCTTCACTCGCGCGTCCATCCGGCTCCGCCGGATGGGCACACTCCTTCCGCGAGAAGTATTTTTTCACCGGCAAAGCCGGCAAAAAAATGATTTGAATTTTTTCCGTTTTCTGCGGAAAACGGAACTCTGCGAGGCTTTTTTGCGGGGGGAGGTTTTTTTCAGGAACTTCTCCGATTGCCATTGCATTTTTCCGGTCAAAATGGTAACATGAGAGTAACAGGTCCCGGCCTCCCGGGCGGGGGGACGGACCGAAACGAGTACAAGAGGAGAAACCCTACATCCTTTTTTTCATTCAACTACGATTTAAGGAGTGATCGTGATATGGTAAGAGTCATCATGGGCGCCAAGGGCTCCGGCAAGACCAAGCAGATGGTCGAGCTCATCAACTACGCCGCGGAAAACGAGATCGGCAGCGTGGTGTGTCTGGAGCTGGGCCGCAAGATGGTATACGACGTCAGCCGCAACGCCCGCCTGGTGGAAGCCGGGGACTACGCCTTCGACAACTTTGTCTTCTTCAAGGGCTTCGTCAGCGGGCTGTACGCCTCCAACTACGACCTGACCCATGTGTTCATCGACAGCCTGTGCAAGATCGTCCCCTCGGAGCCCGATTCCGCCGAGGTGGAGGAGTTCCTGGCTTGGCTGGACAAGTTCTCCGAGCAGAACAACGTGAAGTTCACCATCACCATCAGCGCCGATGTGTCCCTGGCCACCGACGCCATGAAGCAGTATTTCTGATCGCCGGACTGCGGCCCGACGATCCACACCAACGGAGGTTCGATCCAATATGGCACTGAAAGACAAGCTGGGCAGTCTGGCCAGCACCAAGGACAAGCTGAGCGGACTGGCTGCCACCGTAGGCGGCCGGGCCAACAACGCCATTGAGAACGGCAAGCTGGGCCTGAAGATCAACGGCGAGGAGAAGAAGATCGCGGAGTACACCCTCCACATTGGCGAGCTGATGGTGGAGCGGCTGGACAACGGCGAGACCTTCGACGACGAGATCGCCGCCCTCTACGGCTCCATCCAGGAAAGCCGTAAGGTCATTGCCGCCGCCCGGGCGGACATCGAGGAAAACAAGCAGGAGAACGAGGCCATGAAGCAGGCCTTCGCCCCGGAGGTCCCGGCGGACCCGGTGTGCCCCGCCTGCGGCGCGGCCGTGGGCGCCGACGCCAACTTCTGCCCCCAGTGCGGCGCCAAGGTGGAGGTGGAGCCCGCTCCCGCCCCTGCCGAACCCGCTCCCGCCCAGTGCCCCCAGTGCGGCACCCCGGTGCAGGAGGACGCCAAGTTCTGCGAGCAGTGCGGCACCCCCGTGGACGCCCCCGCAGAGCCCGCCCCGGAGACCCCGGCGGAGTAAGCCTCGGATATACGGATAAAACGTACAAAAAAGCCTTCCGGCCCTGTGGTCGGAAGGCTTTTCTTTGCCTTCCCCTTGAGGGGAAGGTGGCCGAGCGAAGCGAGGTCGGATGAGGTGGAAACGTTACGTTATGTAGTATCTTTCGTTAAACAGGCGATAGTTCATCTATATCAACCTTCATCAGCCCTTCAAGCTCCCCCTCATCCGCCCTTCGGGCACCTTCCCCCCAGGGGGAAGGCTTAGGGCCCGTAAAACAGCGCCCGGGCGGCCTCGGCCTTCTCGGGGAGGCTGTTCTCAAAAACCACCCTGCCGGGCCCCTTCCGGGCCGTCAGCAGGTCCCTGGCCTCCAGCTGGCGGCGCAGCTGGCGGGCGGTGCCGGCGCTGCCGTCGATGATCTCCACCGGACGGCCGAAGTTCTTCCGGATGGCCCCCTCCACGAAGGGGTAGTGGGTGCAGCCCAGGACGATATACTCCACGTTGCAGTGGCGGAAGGGCAGGAAGAGCTCCTGGAGGTAGCCGTCGATCACCGGGCCCTCCCGGTGGCCCTCCTCCACCAGCTCGGCCAGGCCCCGGCAGGGCAGGGAGATCACCCCCGCCTGGTGGCAGAAGGCCGCCGCCAGCTTCTGATACTTCTCCTCGTGGATGGTCAGGGGGGTGGCCATGACGATGACCTGGGAGCTGTCGTCGGCCTGGGCCGCGGGCTTCACCGCCGGCTCGATGCCGATGACCGGGGTGTCCGGCCAGGTCTCCCGCAGCAGGCCGATGGCGGCGCTGGTGGCGGTGTTGCAGGCCACCACCAGGGCCTTCACCCCCCGGTCCATCAGCTCCTTTGCCCGGGCCAGGGTCAGGGCCCGGACCTGGTCCAGGGTCTTCTCCCCGTAGGGGGCGTTGGCCGAGTCCCCGAAGAAGAGAAAGTCCTCCTGGGGCAGCAGGGCGGCGCAGGCCCGCAGGACGCTCACGCCCCCCAAACCGGAGTCAAAGACCCCGATGGGACTGTTTCGATCCGCCATGCCGCGCCTCCTTTCTCTCTCTGTGTCAGCCGGGGTGACCCGTGCCTGTGATTTGTCACGAGAATCCAGCCTCTGCCCCTTGACAGCCACCGGGATATTCTTTATGATGGGTACAGAAACCAGAGGAATGTTGTCGAACACCCTGCCATCCGGCAGGGGCTTGTCATACCGCCCGGGGGAACGTTCTCCCAGGCGAAAGGACAACACCATTGGATTATAGCATCTTTTCCCGAAATGCGCCATAGGATTTTGGGAAAAGACGAAAGCCGAGAGGAGGACGCCCTGTGAAGTCGGAGAAAACGCCCCCCCGCCGGACCGGCTCCGGGGGCAGAGCCAGGCCCGGCCTGGCCCAGGCTGCCCGGGCCGCCAAGCCCGGCAAGAGCTCCCGGCCCGCCGGCAAGGCTCCCAGACGATTTGACCCGGTCCGGGCCCTGAAGTGGACCGGCCTGTGCTTCCTGGCGGCTCTGGTGCTGTTCTCCGCCGGGTCCCTGCTCCAGGCCAGGGCGGAGAAGAACGTGAAGTGGGAGAACCCCTACATCGACGTGACCCAGAACATGTGGAGCTACCAGTACATCACCGAGCTCAACCGCCTGGGCATCTACCCCTCCGACACCAACTTCGAGCCCACCCTCTCCGAGAGCCGGGGGAACCTGGCCCTGGAGCTCTTCCGCATGGACGACATGGTCTTCGCCGAGAAAAAGGCGGAGCGGGAGAAGGAGCGGAAGGACAAAAAGCTCCCCGACCCCACGCCCCCCGGCTTCTCCGACGTGGACCAGGAGAGCGAGCTCTACCAGGCCGTCTGCTGGACCTACGACACGGGGATCATGCGGGGCACCTCCGACACGGTGTTCGCCCCGGGCAACGAGCTGACCCGGGAGCAGGTGTGCGCCATCATGGCCCGGTTCGCCGCCTATGAGGACATCTCTCTGGTCCAGGTGGTGGAGCCCAACCAGTTCAAGGACTCCCTGGACATCCAGGACTACGCCCGCAGCGGCGTCACCGCCTGCCAGATGGCCGCCGTGGTGAAGGGAGACGGGGAGGGGTACTTCAACCCCGGCAGCCCCATGACCCGCCAGGAGGTGGCGGCGGTGCTCTACCGGGTGATGTCCGCCGCCCAGGCCCCCGCCATGGAGGGAGTGGGCCTGGTGAACCTGACCCCCAACTACTACGACAGCCTCTATGACAGCTACGTCCGGCCCGGGACCTACACCCAGGCCCTGATCCCCGCCACGGAAGAGCCGGTGACCATGCTCTACTGGGACAAGACCGTCTTCATCGGCGACTCGGTCTCCGTGATGCTGGAGAGCTACTGCAACTCCACCCAGGCTCTGGGCGGCGCCAAGTTCCTCTGCGCCGGGTCCATGAGCGCCACCAGCATGCTCTCCGGGAAGCTGCTGCCCGAGTGGCCCGACGGCTCCGGCCAGCACCCCGCCATCCAGGACAGCGTGGCCGACACGGGGGCCCAGGTGGTCTACATCATGCTGGGCATGAACAACATGTCCAAATACGTGGACGGGGCCATCAACGACCTGGTCACCGTCTGCACCCGGATCCAGGAGAAGGTCCCCGGGATCACCATTGTGGTGGAGTCCGTCACCCCCATGACCGAGAACAGCCCCCGGAAGGACAGCTACCTGAACAACGACGTGATCAACAGCTACAACCAGAAGATGCAGGCCGTCTGCCAGGAGCACCAGTGGTACTTCCTCAACGTGGCCGAGGCCTTCAAGGACGAGAACGGCAACCTCATCGCCCAGTACTGCAGCGACCCCACCAAGATGGGCATGCACTTCACCTATGAGGGCACCAAGGTGTGGGTGGACTACCTGAAGACCCACGTGCCCCAGGAGCTGCTGGAAAAGCTGGGGATGGTATGAGGGTCCTTCTGCTGACCGCGGCCCTGGCGGCGGGCCTGGCCCTGCTGTGCGCCTGCGCCCCGGAGCCCGTCCAACCCGCCCCGCCTCCGCCCCAGCCCGCCCCCTCTCCCCAGGCCCTGGCCCGGGGCAGCCTGCTGAAACAGCGGGAGGGGGACCTGCTGGACGACCTGGCCTTCGGCCGGGTGCCGGAGGGGGAGGAGGTGGATCCGGCCTGGTTCGACGACGCGGCCTTCGTGGGGGATTCGGTGTCCGTGATGCTGGAATACTACAACAACGCCCACCACACCCTGGGCCATCCCGCCTTCTTCTGCGCCGAGAGCCTCAGCCCCCGCAATGCTATGAACGTCCCCCCGGGCAGCGAGCGGCTGCCGGAGTGGCCCAAGGGCTCCGGGGAGCACCCCTCCCTGCCCGACGGCATCGCCGCCAGCGGCGCGGGGAAGGTGTATTTCATGCTGGGGATGAATAGTATCTCCGGAGGGGTTGACAACGCCCGGGACGATTTGGTAACATTAGTCGGTTCCATCCGGGAGAGATCCCCGGAGGCCGCCATCCTCATCCAGTCGGTGACCCCCATGACCGCCGACAGCCCCCGGGCCGACGATGTGCTGAACAACCGCACCATCCGGGCCTACAATCTGGCCATGGCCCAGGTCTGCCGGGAGCAGGGGTGGTATTATATCGACGTGTCTGAGGCCATGGCGGATGAACAGGGCTTTCTCCGGGCAGACTACAGCGGAGACAAGGCCATGGGCATCCACCTGAATTTCACCGGGGCGGCGGCCTGGGCGGACTATCTGCGCACCCACGTGCCGGAGGACCTGCGGTGAGCGCCCCCGGGCCTCACGGCTTCCCAAAACCACAAAGGAAACCCATATCACCATCAACGAAGGAGAATGAATGAACATGAAGCGTATCCTGTCTGTTACCGCCGCGCTGCTCCTGCTTCTGCTGGCCCTGTCCGGCTGCGGCGGCGGCGCGGAAGAGGCGGCGGAGCCCGCTGAATCGGAAACCGAAACCACTGAAACCACCGAGGCCGCAGAGACCGTGGCCTCCGACGTGTCCCTCCAGGAGCTGGCCGACCGGATGATCGCCGACGCCGGCATCACCGACGCCATCCCCGTCTCCCAGGACGCCCTGATGAAGGTCTACGGCCTGGACGCCGGGCAGATCGTGGAGGCCGTGGGGTACAACGCCTCCTCCGGCGGGGCCTTCCCCCAGGAGATCATCCTGGTCCGGGCCGCCGACGCCGACGCGGCCGCCGCCGTGTCCGACGCCTTCACCGCCCGGCTCTACGACATCAAGACCCAGGCCGAGTCCTACGACCCGGACAGCGCCACCCTGGCCGAGCAGTGCCAGCCCCTCCTGAAGGGGAACTGCGTGGGCCTGTTCTTCTCCCCGGAGTTCGGCCAGCTGATGCAGATGTTCGACGGCGCCATCAGCTAACGCAACAAACCAAGGAAACACAGCGGACGGGCAGTCTTTGGAGGCTGCCCGTTCGTGACGTAATAGGAGACGCGACGCCTTATGGTATTTTCCAGCCTGCCCTTTCTCTTCCTCTTCCTGCCGGCGGTCCTGCTGGTGAGCCACATCCTGCCTTTCCGCTTCCGGAACGGCTTCCTTCTGCTGGCCAATCTGGTGTTTTACGCCTACGGCGAGCCGGTGTACGTCCTCATCATGATCGGGTCCATCCTGGTCAACTACTTCTGCGCCCGGCTCATGGACCGGGCGGGGACGCAGGGCAGGCGGCGGGCGGTGCTGGTCGTCGGCATCGTTCTGAACCTGGCGGCCCTGGGGGTGTTCAAGTACGCCGGCCTCTTCGTGGGGACCCTAAAACACATCCCCGCCCTCTCCGGCCTGCCGGCGGTGGACATCGCCCTGCCCATCGGCATCTCCTTCTACACCTTCCAGGCGGTGTCCTACCTTATCGATGTGTACTGGCGGGACTGCCCGGCCTCCGACAAATTCATCAGCTTCGCCTGCTATATCTCCCTCTTTCCCCAACTCATCGCCGGGCCCATCGTCCGGTATAAGGACGTCAATGAGCAGCTCTCCCACCGGGTGGAGACCCCCACCCTCTTCAACTCCGGAGTCCGGCTCTTCGTGGTGGGCCTGGCCAAGAAGGTGCTCCTGGCCAACCAGTTCGGCCAGCTGTGGGACCTGACCAGCGCCGACCCGGTGGCGGCGGGAGCCCTGGCCGCCTGGTGCGGGGCCATCGCCTACACCTTCCAGATCTACTTCGACTTCTCCGGCTACTCCGACATGGCCCGGGGGCTGGGGCGGATGCTGGGGTTCGAGTTCTGCATCAACTTCAACTACCCCTATATTTCCAAGAGCGTCACGGAGTTCTGGCGGCGGTGGCACATCTCCCTGTCCTCCTGGTTCCGGGACTACGTGTATATCCCCCTGGGGGGCAACCGGTGCTCCAAAGGGCGCAACTGCTTCAACATCCTGGTGGTGTGGGCCCTCACCGGCTTCTGGCACGGGGCCGGGTGGAACTTCCTGTTCTGGGGGTTCTACTACGGGGTCCTGCTGCTGCTGGAAAAGCTGGTGCTGGGGAGGTTCATCCGGCGCTGGCCCAAAGCCCTCCAATGGCTGTACACCATGGTCATCGTGGTCATCGGGTGGGTGTTCTTCGCCTCCCCGGACCTGTCCGCCGCCCTGGCCTATCTGAGGGTCATGTTCTCCGGGACCCCCGGCACGGGGGCCATCCCCCTGGTGCCCTGGCTGGGGCTGGCCCTCATGGGAGCTCTGGCCGCCGGACCCTGGGGCAAGGGCCTGTGGGAGAAGTACGCCCACCGGAAGTGGATGCCTCTGGCGGAGGGGCTGCTGTGCCTGGCGGCGCTGCTGCTGTGCGTGGGCAGCCTGGTCAGCGACAGCTACAATCCCTTCCTGTACTTTAGATTCTGACGGGGGTGCGGACATGAAAAAATGCTATGCTGTGCTGCCCATGGCGGTGTTTCTGGTCTTTCTGGCCGTCATGACCGCCCTGCTCCTCTTCGGGCCCAAACGGGACTTCTCGGAAAACGAGAAGCGGGTGCTGGCGGGGACCCCGGACCTGTCCGCCTCCGCCATCCTGCAGGGGGAGACCCAGAAGGAGCTGGAGAGCTTCACCTCCGACCAGGTGCCGGGCCGGGACTTCTTCGTGGGGGTCCACGCCTACTGGTCCCTGGCCACGGGGCGCAACGGGTCTGAGGACATCTACCACGGGAAGGACGGGTATCTCATCAACGCCCCCAAGGCCTATGACGAGACCCGGCTCACGGACAATCTCACCCGGTTCGACGACTTCGCCGCCCAGACCGGCCTGCCCGCCGACCTGATCATGGTCCCCACCACCGGGTACCTCATGGCGGACAAGCTGCCGGCGGTCCACGGGGCCTACCACGACGACGCCGTGTACCAGAAGGCGGCGGAGACGGTGAAGACCCTGAACCTCATCGACGTGCGGGACACCCTGAAAGCCGCCGCCGGGGAGGGCCAGGTCTGCTACCGGACCGACCACCACCTGACCTCCTTCGGCAACTATCAGCTGGCCAGGGCCTACCAGGCGGCGGTGGGGGGAGAGGACTTCCGGCAGGACTACGACGACATTTCCGTTTACGACGGGTTTTACGGCACCACCTGGTCGGGCAGCGGCTACTGGCTGACCAGGCCCGACACCGTGGAGCTGTGGGACAGCGGGGCCCAGGTCACCGTCACCCTGGACGACGGGGCGGGACAGGTGAAGACCGCCCACAGCCTCTTCTTCCCGGACCACCTGGAGGACCTGGACAAGTACCCCGTCTTCCTGGACGGCAACCACGCTCTGGTGACCATCGAGAACCCCGGCGCCCCCGGGGGCTCGGTGCTGGTGATTCGGGACTCCTACGCCCACTGCTTCGCCACCTTCCTGGCGGAGAAGTATCAGAAGGTGACCCTGGTGGACCTGCGGTATTTCCGCACCCCGGTGTCGGACCTGCTGGCGGAGCACCCGGCGGACCGGCTGCTGGTGCTCTACGGGGTGGACAACCTGCTCACGGACAACAACTCGGCCTGGCTGAGCTGAACCGAGCAGGCGCGTGTTATACCGACACAACAAAACATCCCGCCCTTCTGCGAGAGCCGCAGGGGGCGGGATGTTTTTTATGCGTAAGGGGCTCAGAAGTCCGCGCTGCCCACCGTTCTGGGGTGGGGGAGCACGTCCCGGATGTTGGCAACGCCCGTGAGGTACATGACCATCCGCTCAAAGCCCAGGCCGAAGCCGGCGTGGCGGCAGGAGCCGTACCGCCGCAGGTCCAGGTACCACCAGTAGTCCTCGGGGTTCATGCCCAGTTCCTGGATCCGGGCCTCCAGCACGTCCAGCCGCTCCTCACGCTGGCTGCCGCCGATGATCTCCCCGATGCCGGGCACCAGGCAGTCCGTGGCGGCCACGGTCTTCCCGTCGTCGTTGAGGCGCATGTAGAAGGCCTTGATCTCCTTGGGGTAGTCGGTGACGAAGACCGGGCGCTTGTACACCTGCTCGGTGAGGAAGCGCTCGTGCTCGGTCTGGAGGTCGGTGCCCCAGTCCACCTTGAAGTCGAACTTGTCGTTGTTTTTCTTGAGGATCTCCACCGCCTCGGTGTAGGTCACCCGGCCGAAGTCGGAGGAGGCCACGTGCTCCAGCCGCTCCAGCAGGCCCTTGTCCACGAAGGAGTTGAAGAACTGCATCTCCTGGGGGCACTTGTCCAGCACGGTGCGGATGATGTGCTTGATCATGGCCTCGGCGATGTTCATGTCCCCCTCCAGGTCGCAGAAGGCCATCTCGGGCTCGATCATCCAGAACTCGGCGGCGTGGCGCTGGGTGTTGGAGTTCTCCGCCCGGAAGGTGGGGCCGAAGGTGTACACGTTGCCGAAGGCCATGGCGAAGTTCTCGGCGTTGAGCTGGCCGGACACCGTCAGGTTGGCGGGCTTGCCGAAGAAGTCCTGGGAGAAGTCCACGGAGCCGTCCTCCAGCCGGGGGGGATCAGAGGGGTCCAGGGTGGTGACCCGGAACATCTCCCCGGCGCCCTCGGCGTCGGAGGCGGTGATGATGGGGGTGTGGACGTAGACGAAGCCCCGGTCCTGGAAGAAGGTGTGGATGGCGTGGGCCGCCACGGACCGCACCCGGAAGGTGGCGGAGAACAGGTTGGTCCGGGGGCGCAGGTGCTGGATGGTCCGGAGGAACTCCGGGCTGTGGCGCTTCTTCTGGAGGGGATACTCCGGGGCGGAGGGGCCCTCCACGGCGATGGCGGAGGCCTTGACCTCCAGGGGCTGCTTGGCCTGGGGGGTCAGCACCACGGTGCCGGTGACGATGAGGGCGGCCCCCACGTTCTGCCGGGCGATGTCCTTGTAGTTCTCCAGGCTCTGGTTGTCGAAGACCACCTGGAGGTTTTTGAAGCAGCTGCCGTCGTTGAGCTCGATGAAGCCGAAGTTCTTCATGTCCCGGATGGTCCGGGCCCAGCCGCAGACGGTGACGGTCTGGCCGCCGAATTGTTCCATGTCCGCGAAGACGCGGGCGATTTCCGTGCGTTCCATGTTGTGATTCACGTCCTTTTTCTAGTGTTGAGTAGTGTTGCGTATGGAAGAATATGCGTTCAACCGCGTCGAAGCGGGTCACTGGCCGTTTTGGACAAGCTGGGCAGCCCGCAGGCCGATGACGGCCAGCTCCGCCCGGGTCACGGTGTCTTTGGGGTTGAGGGTCGAGGGGGTCTTGCCCTGGATGAGCTTCCGGTCCACCGCCCAGGCCATGGCGTCCCCGGCCCAGGGGGAGACGGTGCCGGCGTCGGTGTAGCCCGCCAGGGCGTCGCCGCTCCCTGCCGCCCCGTCCTTCACGAAGCGGTGGAGGATGGTCACCAGCTGCTCCCGGGTCAGGACGTCCTCCGGCCGGAATTTCCCGCCGCTTCCCTGGATGACGCCCTGCTCCCCGGCCCAAAGGGCGGACTGGGCATAGGGGGCGTCGTCGGCCACGTCGGGGAAGGGGACGGCGTCCTCTCCCGGAGCGGGTTTCCCGGAGGCCCGCCACAGGGCTTCCGTGACCACGGCCCGGGTGGCGGGGTCGTTGGGGAAGAAGCGGCCCCCGTCACCGGGGTCCATCAGGTTATGGGTCAGGCAGAAGGCCACCCCGTCGTGATACCAGGGGGCGGCGGGGAAGTCGAAGGTCTCCCGGTAGGGGATCAGGGCGGTGTGAAGGTCCTGGAGCCAGGTCTTGCCGCTGGCCCGCTTCACATCCAGGGTGTTCAGGACCACCCCACGGATCCGCTGGACCTTCTCCCCGGCGGTGTTCATCATGTTGCTCACGGAGCTGAGCACGTAGTACTGCTGGCCCTCGTGGCCCAGGTAGAGCATGGTGTGGCCCTTGAAGTACAGGGCGGAGCCCAGGGGCAGGGCGTCCAGGATGCGGCACTTCTCCTCGGTGGAGCAGCCGGTGAGGTCGGCCTTGGCCGCGGCCATGGCGGTCTGCCAGGTGGTGTTCCGGGGCATGGTCAGGCCGAAGCAGTGGTAGATGTCCCGCAGGAGGCCGGAGCAGTCGTTGCTCTCCAGCATCCCGCCCCAGCCGTAGGCGCCGCCCAGGGCGTTCAGGGCCACCTGGGCCAGGTTCTCCCCGGTGAGGGGCAGGTAGCCCAGGCTCACGTCCGCCACCGCCGGCAGCAGGGCCGCCCGCTTGCCGTAGCTCCCGTCTTCTTCCCGGACGGGGAGGTAGACCACGTGGTTATAATAGGTGGCCCGGTTGGCCGCCAGGGTCTCCGGGTCCGGCCAGTCAGCCAGCTCCAGGACGGTGCCCATGGTGAGCATCCGCTTGGAGGTCTCCGGCTGGAAGTTGGAGGCGGCGGTCCATACCTTGTCGCCGTAGATCACCACGGCCTTGTCCGCCGGGATGTCCCAGGCGGCCAGCCACTGGGCCCTGTCCGCGCAGAGGGCCACGTCCGCCGCCTTGACCCAGCCGGAGGCGCTGTCGGTGAGGACGCAGTAGTAGTTCCCGTCCGCCGAGCGGGCCCGGATGACCATGGGCTCGTTGACCCGAATGGTGGACAGGTTCTGGTAGTCGAAGTCCGGGTCCTTGGGGTCGTCCCAGATGGGGTCCTCCGAGGGGAAGGTCAGCAGCTGGGTGCGGTAGACCGCCACGGCGTAGCCCACGGGCTGGCTCTCTTTGGCCTGGGGGTCCACGGTGTTGGCAATCATCTGGTCATAGTAGGCCTGGTCGGCCTTCTCCCCGTCGGGGGAGTAGGTCCAGCCCAGGTAATACTTGGCGTTCTCCTGGGCGGAGGCCTTCAGGGCCTGGGCCAGGGCCCTGGCGTTGACGGTGTCGGGCTGGTTCTTCAGGTCGTGCATGTTGGCTCCCTTGGCGGCCAGGGACCCGGCGCTGATGCGGGAGAGCTCCTCCGCCCCGGCCAGGGGGGCGTCGGGGTCCGCCAGGGACCGGGTCCAGTAGCCGGGGGCGGTCATTTCCGCCGTCACCCCGGGCAGATAGCTCACCTGGGCCGCGGCCCGGGCCCCGACGGGAGCCAGGAGGGCCGCCCACAGGCAGAGGGCCAGCAGCCCGGCGCAGATTCGTTTCATGGGGATGTCTCCTTTCCTGGGGGGTACGGGGTCAGTCCTCATCCTCCTGATTTTTCTCGTTGAACTCCGTCAGCACCAGCTGGGGGTTGTGGTCGGAGACCCACTTAATGGACCAGAAGGCCCCGAAGAGCAGCAGCTTGTTGCCCTTGTAGTCCTCCACCAGCTTGCAGTCGCTGCCCAGGATCAGGTCGGTCTCGTGGAACTCCTCGGGCTCCTTGATCCACCGGAGGAACTCATAGGGCAGGGTCTCCATTTTGATCTCCACGTTGTATTCATTCAGCAGCCGGTACTGGAACACGTCGAACTGGAGGGTGCCCACCACGCCCACGATGACCTCCTCCATGCCGGTGTAGGGGATCTTGAAGATCTGGATGGCCCCCTCCAGGGCGATCTGCTCGGCCCCCTTCATGAACTGCTTGCGCTTCATGGTGTCCACCGGCCGCACCCGGGCGAAGTGCTCCGGGGCGAAGGTGGGGATGGGGTCGAAGCGGAACTTGTGCCCCGGGGCGCAGAGGGTGTCCCCGATGGAGAAGATGCCCGGGTCGAAGACGCCGATGATGTCCCCGGCGTAGGCCTCCTCGATGATCTCCCGGTCGGCGGCCATGAGCTGCTGGGGCCGGGAGAGGCGGAGCTTTTTCTTCCCCTGGACGTGGTAGACCTCCTTGTCGGCGTCAAACCGGCCGGAGCACACCCGCATAAAGGCGATGCGGTCCCGGTGGGCCTTGTTCATGTTGGCCTGGATCTTGAAGACGAAGGCGGAGAAGTCGTCGGAGAAGGAGTCGATGGTCTCGTCCCCGGCCTTTCTGGGCAGGGGGGGTGTGGTCATCCGGAGGAAGTCCTCCAGGAAGGGCTCCACGCCGAAGGTGGTGAGGGCGGAGCCGAAGAACACGGGGGAGAGCTTCCCGTGGCGGACCCGGTCCATGTCAAACTCGCTGGAGGCTCCGTCCAGCAGCTCGATCTCCTCGATGAGCTGGTCCCGCTTGCTCTGGCCCAGCATATCCGCCAGGACGGGGTCCTCCAGGTCGATCTGGGTGGTGGCGGACTTCTTCCCGGCGCCGGTGGCGGAGAAGTGGATGATCTCCCCCTTGGACCGGTCGTAGACCCCCTGGAACTCCTTGCCGGAGCCGATGGGCCAGTTGACGGGGTAGGTCTCGATGCCCAGCTCCTTTTCGATCTCCTCGCACAGCTCGAAGGGGTCCCGGGCGTCCCGGTCCATCTTGTTGATGAAGGTGAAGATGGGGATGTCCCGGAGGACGCAGACCTTGAAGAGCTTCCGGGTCTGGGCCTCCACGCCCTTGGCGGCGTCGATGACCATGACAGCGGAGTCGGCGGCCATGAGGGTGCGATAGGTGTCCTCGGAGAAGTCCTGGTGGCCGGGGGTGTCCAGGATGTTGATGCAGAAGCCGTCGTACTGGAACTGGAGGACGGAGGAGGTGACGGAAATGCCCCGCTGCTTCTCGATCTCCATCCAGTCGGACACGGCGGCCCGGGTATTTTTCTTCCCCTTGACCTGTCCCGCCTGGGCGATGGCGCCGCCGTAGAGGAGGAACTTTTCGGTCAGGGTGGTTTTGCCGGCGTCGGGGTGGGAGATGATGGCGAAGGTCCGCCGCCGGGCGATCTCGGTGTCGTATTTGGACAAGGGGGGTACCTCCCTCTGGGTGATTTTTTGCCTGAAAACAAATCATTTTACCATGGGAGGCTTGCTTTCGCAAGGGGGGGAGAGGGAAAAACTGCCGTTTTGGGGTGCATGGCCTGCCGGGGTATGTACCGCACTACGTGCGGTAGGGCGTCGTTGCATCTGGTAGATGCTACAGAACTATCGCTATGGGCTCAGCAAACGTTGCCGGGCGGGTGGGTGCGGATGCACTTTAAGGGCTGTACTTCTATCCTTGCGCATTTATCAGGGCAACGCCCTGCGGACGTCCTCGCCGGACGGGCGGCCTATCCGGCCGGGAGTCCCCTTTTCTGGAAAAGGGGACGGAAAAGCACCAGGGGGTTCCCCCCTGGACCCCGCTTTATTTTTGCGCTTGTTTGACAGGTGATAACGGCTTTCGCTGCCGCCGTCCCTTGCGCCTTTCAGTTGTCGAACCGGTGAAGTCTCCGACGCGTATACGGGAGAGAGTATAAATCTTGGATTTTTGGGGTGTTACCTGTAGGAGACAAAACCTGCCGTTCCTATTTTGACCACCCCACAAAATCCAATGCTTATACCACCTCACACCAAATGCGTTGGAGACTGAAAGGGTTCTAAACACTGGAAGAAGGGAGTAGACGCTGCCGAAAGCAGACAAAACGCACCAAAGCGAGCGCCCATAAAAACCGAGGTCCAGGGTCGAAGTGTCCGGGGGACACTTCGGTCAAATCCAGGCGAAGCCACCTTGTATTTTTGCAGAGCCCCTGGTGCTTTTCCGTCCCCTTTTCCAGAAAAGGGGACCCCCAGCCGGGAGGCTGCCCGTCCGGCGAGGACACACCCGTAGGGCGTCGCCCTACACTGTTATGTGTAAATAAGAAAACAGCCCTTCAGGTGCGCACGCACCCACCCGCCCAGCAACGTTTGCTGAGCCCATAGCGATAGTCCTGCAGCATCTGCTCAATGCAACGCCGCGCAGTACGGCACCGACACAAAAAAACAGGAGGAGCCCACGCTCCTCCTGCTTCTGTTTAACCTCTGTGGGTCCGTGCCGCTCAGAACAGAGCAACAACCGCGCCGCCGTAGGTCTCCTCGATGTAATCCCGCACCTTGTCGGACTGCAGGGCCTTCACCAGAGCCTGAATGGCTTCGTTGTTCTCGTTGCCCTCCTTCACCGCGATGACGTTGGGATAGGGAGTGCCCTCGGCGCTCTCGATGGCCAGGGAGTCCTCCACGGGGTTGAAGCCCGCCTGGAGGGCGTAGTTGGAGTTGATGACGGAGAGGTTCACCTCGTCAATGGTCTGGGGCAGCATGGCGGCCTCCAGCTCCTTGAACACCAGGTTCTTGGGGTTGTCAGTGATGTCGTTGGGGGTGCACTCCAGACCGGCGGCCTCGTCGATGGTGATGAGACCCTGGGCCTGCAGCAGCAGCAGGGCGCGGCCCTCGTTGGTGGCGTCGTTGGGCACGGCGATGGTGGCGCCGTCGGGCAGATCCTCCAGAGCGGTGGTCTGGCCGGCGTAGATGCCCATGGGCTCATAGTGGATGTCGCCCACGTTCACCAGATGGGTGCCCCGCTCGGCGTTGAAGTTCTCCATGTAGGGGGTGTGCTGGAAGTAGTTGGCGTCGTCCTCGCCGTCCTCCACGGCGGTGTTGGGCACCACATAGTCGGTGTACTCCACGATCTGCAGGTCGATGCCCTGCTCGGCCAGGTCGTCCACCACCTGGGCCAGGATCTCAGCGTGAGGCGTGGGGGAAGCGCCCACCCGCAGGGTGACGGTGTCGCCGGTGGATTCGGTCTCTTCCGCCTCGGCGGTCTCGGTCTCGGCGGTTTCGGTCTCTTCGGCGGGTTCCTCGGTCTCGGCGGTGCCGCCGCAGGCGGCCAGAGCCAGGATCATGGTCAGAGCGAAGAGCAGAGCCAGAAGTTTCTTCATTGTCTTTGTCCTCCTTTAAGGATTGTGTGGTTTGGTCTTGCGACCGGATTATCTCAGGCGCTTATCCACCTTGGTGGACAGCCAACTGAACAGGGTTTGGATGATCTGGACCAGGACGATGATGAGGATCACCGTGGTCCAGAGCATGGAGGGGATGTACCGCTGGTAGCCGTAGCGCACCGCCAGGTCACCCAGGCCGCCGGACCCGATGGCCCCGGCGATGGCGGTGTAGCCCAGGATGGTGATCAGGGAGATGGAGGCCCCCAGGATCAGGGAGGGCTTGGCCTCGGGCAGATAGACCTTTTTGACGATCTGGGGCACCGAGGCGCCCATGGACTGGGCGGCCTCCACCACCCCGGCGTCCACCTCCGCCAGGGAGGTCTCTACCATCCGGGCGATGAAGGGGGCGGCGGAGATCACCAGGGGCGGGATGGCCCCCCGGACGCCGATCTTGGTGCCCACCAGCAGCTTGGTGAAGCCCATGACGGCGATCATCAGGATGATGAAGGGCAGGGACCGGCCCACGTTGATGATCCAGCCCAGGACGCGGTTGACCCACTTCCTCGGCCAGATGCCGTGGGGCTGGGTGATGTTCACCAGCACCCCCAGGGGCAGGCCGATGACATAGGCGAAGAAGGTGGACACGAAGGTCATCACCAGGGTGTCCCGGAGCCCCACCAGCAGCAGGTCGCCGTACTGGGTCCAAAAGGCGGAGATCGCTTCAGCCATGGTCGGGCACCTCCTCTACAGTGACGTTGGGCTGGCTGCGGATGTATTCGATGGCCCGGGCGGCCTCAGCCTGGCTGTCGGGCAGACCCAGGAGCATGGTGCCGAAGGCCTTGCCCTCGATGTTCCGGGTGTCCGCCCCCAGGATGTTGGCCTTGATGCCCAGGTCGATAGCCAGGGAGGCGATGAGGGGCTCGTAGGAGGAGCCGCCGTTGAAGGCCACCCGGATGACGTGGGCGGGAGGGAGCTTGTCGATCTGCACCCCGTTGGGGTAGACCAGCTGGCGGCCGATGGCGGTCTTGGGGTCGGCGAAGATGTCCGCCACGGCCCCCTGCTCGGCCACCACGCCGCCGTCCAGGATGGCCACCCGGTGGCAGATCTCCTCGATGACGTTCATCTGGTGGGTGATGACCACCACCGTCACCCCCAGGTCCTGGTTGAGCTGCTTTAAGAGGGCCAGGATGGACAGGGTGGTGTTGGGGTCCAGGGCGGAGGTGGCCTCATCGCACAGCAGGACCTTGGGGTCCGTGGCCAGGGCCCGGGCGATGGCCACCCGCTGCTTCTGTCCGCCGGACATCTGGGCGGGGTAGGCCTTCTCCTTGTCCTCCAGGCCCACGATCTTCAGGAGCTCCCGGGCCTTCTCCACGGCCTGGGCCCGCCGGACCCCGATGAGCTCCAGGGGGAAGCAGATGTTGTCCAGGGCGGTGCGCTGCATGAGCAGGTTGAAGCTCTGGAAGATCATGCTGATGGAGTGCCGGGCGTCCCGGAGCTCCTTGGTCTTGAATTTGGTAATATCCTGGCCGTTAAAGAGGACGGTGCCGGCGGTGGGCCGCTCCAGCAGGTTCATGCACCGGACCAGGGTGGACTTGCCCGCCCCGGACAGGCCGATGATGCCGAAGATCTCTCCGGCCATGATCTCCAGGTTGATGTCGTCCAGGGCGTGGACGGCGGTGGGGCCCTCGCCGAAGGTCTTGTTCAGGTGTTGGATCTGGATGATGGGCTGGCTCACAGGCCTCGCTCCTTCCGGATTTGGTATGGGGTGCGCAAAGGGTGGAAAAAAAGAAAAGCGCCCTTGAAGAGTCAAGGACGACAGGACGCCGTGGTACCACCTTGGTTCGCCCGACCCTCGCGGGAGGGGCCTTGGGGAGTGGGTCACTCCGGCGCTGTCACGGGCGCGTCCCGGCGAAGCCTTGCCATGGGTTCGGCTCCGCGGCTCCGAGGCCATGTTCCCCCCGTCCTTCCGCGCCCGTTTTCAGCTACCCGGGCTCTCTGCGGCGGCGGTCGCGGGGGTACTCTTCTCATCATTGCCGTTTCGTTTTCTGTTGTTACGGAATAATGTACGCCATTCTTGGCGAAATGTCAAGATGGAATGTGCCAAAGAATGGGGACTGGGGCGGGATTTGCTTGTATAACCTACCGATAATATAGGTTTATGAGGGCAAACAAACTGTGCCCACCCCTTGGCCCCCTTAATAAGGAGGCCAAGGGTTCGGGGGACACTTCGGTCAAATCAGATGCACGACAGTGCACATTGATTCTTCTGACGCCTCTCTCCCGGACGTAGGGTTCCGGTCATCTGATTTGCCCGTTCCCCCTGACCACGTACTTATAACTGGTCAGCTCCTCCAGGCCCATGGGGCCCCGGGCGTGGAGCTTCTGGGTGGAGATGCCCATCTCGCACCCCAGGCCGAACTGGCCCCCGTCGGTGAACCGGGTGGAGGCGTTGACGTACACCGCCGCGCTGTCCACCAGCCGGGTGAACTTCTCGGCGGCCTCCGGGTCCTTCGTAATAATTGCCTCGCTGTGGCCGGTGGAGTGGGCGGCGATGTGGGAAATGGCCTCGTCCAGGTCCTCCACCACCTTCACCGCCAGGATGTAGTCCAGAAACTCCGTGTCGAAGTCGTCGAACCCCGCCGGGATGCCGGGGACGTATTCCAGGGCCTTCTGGTCCAGCCGCAGCTCCACCGGCTGGAGCCCCGCCTGGAACCGCTCCTTGCCCAGCTTCTCCCGGACCATGGGCAGGAACCGCTCCGCCACCGCCCGGTGGACCAGGCAGACCTCGGCGGCGTTGCACACCGAGGGGCGGCTGGTCTTGGCGTTGTTCAGGATGGTCAGGGCCATGTCCAGGTCGGCGCTCTCGTCCACGTAGATGTGGCAGATGCCCGTGCCCGTCTGGATCACCGGGACCCTGGCCTTTTCCACCACCGTGGAGATGAGCCCCGCGCCCCCCCTGGGGATCAGCAGGTCGATGTATCCCACGGCGGCCATGAGCTCATTGGCGCTGGCCCGGCTGGTGTCCTCCACCAAGCTGATGAGAGCCCGGGGCAGACCGTGGGCCTCCAGGCCCCGGTGTAAGGCGGAGACGATGGCGGCGTTGGACCGGATGGACTCCTTGCCCCCCCGGAGCACGCACACGCTCCCCGCCCGGAAGGTAAGGCTGGCGGCGTCGGAGGTGACGTTGGGCCGGGACTCGTAGATGATGGCGATGACCCCCAGGGGCACCGACACCCGGGTCACCAGAAGGCCGTTTTCCAGGGTGTGGGAGGCCAAGGTCCGCCCCACCGGGTCGGGGAGAGCGGCCACCTCCCGGACCCCCTTGGCCATGTCCCGGATCCGGTCCGGGGTCAGGCGCAGGCGGTCCAGCATCACCGGGGCGATGGTGTCCTTGGCCGCCTCCAGGTCCTGCCGGTTGGCGGATAAAATGTCCTCCATGGCCGCCTCCAGGCAGTCCGCCATGGTGCGGAGGACGGCGGATTTTTTCTCGTCGGACAGCCCCGCCATGACGGCTTTGGCGGCCCGGGCCTCCTCCAGCAGGGGGCGGGTGAGGGTCAGGTCGGCGGGGTCGGCCGCAAAGCCCCCGAACTCCGGGGTCTCGAAGCCCCGGGGGGGATAGCAGCTGTCAGCAGGGGGGAAGGTGCGGTCGTACATGGCATTAACCTCTCTTTCCGCAGAACCGGGTGCCCACGGGCTTACCCTCGGCGATGTCGTATAACAGGGACGGGTCCGTCCCGTTGGCGATGACCATGTCGCAGCCGGCCTCCATGCACAGGGAGGCGGCCTGGAGCTTGGTGGTCATGCCCCCGGTGCCCAGACCGGACCCCGCGCCCCCCGCCAGGTCCCACAGGGCCCGGGTCAGTTCCTCCACCCGGGGGATGAGGGCGGCGTCGGGGTGGGTGTGGGGGTCGGCGGTGTAGAGCCCGTCGATGTCCGACAGGAGGATGAGCAGGTCGGCCCCCATGCTCACCGCCACCACGGCGGCCAGGGTGTCGTTGTCCCCGATGCCCAGCTCCTCGGTGGCCACGGTGTCGTTCTCGTTGACGATGGGCAGGACCTTCAGCTCCAGCAGCCGCTTCATGGTGTTCTGGAAGTTCTCGAACCGGTCCTCGTGGTCCAGGTCGGCGGCGGTGAGCAAAATCTGGGCCACGGTGTGGTTGTGCTCGGTGAAGGCCTTGTCGTAGGTGTACATCAGCTCGCACTGGCCCACGGCGGCGGCGGCCTGCTTGGTGGGGGTGTCCTCGGGCCGGCGGGGGAGGGACAGCTTCCCCACCCCCATGCCGATGGCCCCGGAGGACACCAGCAGGATCTCATGTCCGGCGTTTTTCAGGTCGCTGAGGACCTTGCACAGGTGCTCCACCCGGCGGATGTTCAGCAGCCCCGAGGGGTGGGCCAGGGTGGAGGTGCCGATCTTGACGACGATGCGCTGATTGACCATGGGCGTTCAGCTCCTTGGGGGGATTTCTTCTCCCCGCATTGTACTAAATCAGGGCGGGATTGTCAAACGGGAGGGGCCGCGAGCGGATGGGATTTATGGCGGAGGCTCCCCCTCACCGGGCGGCTGCCAGGGCCACGGCCCCGCCGCCGGTGTGGCAGCAGATGCTCAGGGGCAGGGACCAGAGCTCCACCCTCCGGTCCGGGAAGGCGGCGCGGACCTCCTCCGCCCAGGCCTCCCCCAGGGCCGGGTCCCCGGAGTAGACGGCGAAGAGGGCGGTCTCCGGCCCGGCCAGGGGGCCCGCCAGGTCGGCCTCCATGGCCCGGACCATGGTCTCCTTGGCGTGGTGGAGGCCCCGGGCCTTGCAGAAGGCGTCCAGCTTGCCGCCGTCGATCCGCAGCACCGGCTTGATGTGGAGGATGGAGGCCATGGCCGCCGCCGCCGGGGTCACCCGCCCGCCCCGCTTCAGGGGCTCCAGGGTGTCCAGGGCGATGTAGATGGAGGCCTGCCGACGGGTCTCCTCCAGCCGGGCGGCGATCTCCTCCGCGGGGACCCCTTCCTCCGCCAGGCGCCGGGCCCGCCGCACCGCCTGGAGCAGGGTCACGGAGATCCGCCCCAGGTCGGGGACCAGCACCCGGCCGCCGTACTCCCCGGCCAGGGCCCGGGCGGTCTCCCAGCTGCTGCTGAGCCCCGAGGACATGGGCAGGTGAATGACGTGTTCGTGGTCCGCCAGCAGACGGTCCCACAGGGCGGTGACGTCTCCCGGCGCGGGCTGGGAGGTGGACACCGCGGACCCGGCGGCCATGGCCGCGAACAGGTCCGGACCCGGCCGGTCCTCCCGGTAGAGCGTCCCGTCGATGGAGTAGGGCATGGGCAGGAGCCAGACGCCCAGGTCCGCGGCCTGGGCGGCGTTGAGGCCGCTGTTGGTGTCGGTGACGATGGCGGTAGTTTGCATAAGTTGGGCCTTCTTTCTTCATCAGGATCAATACAAGTCGCCATATTACCACAGAAAGCCCTTGATGGCAAGGGGGAGTTGCCCCAGGCTTCCCCTGGGTCCGGGCCTGTCCCGGCGGCTCCGTCCTTGACAGCCGGAGGCTGGGGTGATAGGATAAACAAAAAATGACAACAGGGGACGAGAGCCCCTTTAGGAGGACCGGAGATGAGCTTATTCGATCTCTTTGGCAAGAAGCACCAGGAGGGGACCTCCGGGGAGGGGGAGACCCCCGCCGTCCCCGACGGCACCGTGGCGGCGGCCCAGTTCGACCGGGAGGCCTTTGACGGCCTGCTGGAGAGCCTGGCAGGGCAGCGCCACGTGGTGGTGGGGGTCTTCGGGGCCCAGCACGCCGGCAAGACCATCACCATCTCCGCCCTGGAGCGGTGCATGACCGGGGAGCGGACTTTCGGGAACCTGTGGCTCCAGACCCCTGCCGAGCGGAACCCGGTGCGGTACGTCCAGGTCCAGTATCAGGGCTGCGCCTACGTCTTTGTGGACTGCCCCGGGGACCCGGGCAGCGAGGAGGACCTGCGGGCCATGGCGGACACCGCCGCCCACATGGACGCCGCCATCCTGGTGGTGCCCTTTGACGACGGGGTCCTGCCGGGGACGGTGCAGCACATCGAACTCATCCGGGCCACGGGGGTGCGGAACCTGGTGGTCTTCACCAACAAGTGCGACCTGGCCGAGGACCCGGAGGCCCTGGACCTGCTGGAGAGCGGGGTCCGGGCGGGCCTGGAGAAGCTGGGCCTGACCTATCGGGGGGGCGAGATCCCCTTTGTCCGGGGCGCGGCCCTGCCCGCCTTCCAGGACAGCGGGTCCTACTTCGCCGAGCTGCTGCTGGACCTGGCCGCCAGAGCCGAGGCCTGCGCCCACGAGTAATGAGAAAACCCCCGACGCGCTTGACAGGCCGGGGGGAAGATGGTATATTCAAGACAGAAACAGGACGACCGTTGTGTTCGACGGTCAGTTCCCCTGTTTAGTCAACTAATTCTTATGTTGACCGTTCGGGTTGCGGCCGGACGGTCAACACGCTTTTATGGTGAGTATGTATGCTGCCAGCAGCAGACACACAAGGAACGTAACGATCCTCTGTCCCATAATCACATCACTCCCTTCCGCTCCGGACTGGAGGGTCAGAAGTGAGCTGACCGCCTTTGCACAACGGCGTCCATGGCACCATCCTACCACTTCGGCGGGGTGGTGTCAACTTTTGTGGAAACCGGGGCCTGCGCCGGTTCACCTTCCAACGAAAAAACGCCCTCGCGGAGCGGTCCGCGGGGGCGTTGCTGATGATTTGGGCTCATTCTTCAGGGGACTCTTCCGGGGTCTCCTCCGGGGGGAACACGGCGGTCAGGTCGATGGTCAGGCCGGGGAAGATGCGGACGGGGGCCTGGTCCGTCCGGGTGAAGACCTGGGCCATATAGCGCCCGTTCTCCAGGGTAAGGGTCTGGACCGCTCTGGCCTCCGGGTCCACGATCCAGTATTCCCGGACCCCGGCCCGCTGGTAGAGGCTGAACTTGACGTAGAGGTCGTTGCGGTGGGTGCTGGGGGAGGTGACCTCCAGGACGAAGTCCGGGGCGCCGTGGACCCCGTGGCGGTCCAGCTTGTCCTTGTCGCAGACCACCAGCAGGTCGGGCTGGACCACGGTGGTGGTGTCCTCGGGCCGGTCCCCGTCCTCCGCGAAGAGGCGCACGTCCAGGGGGGCGAAGCGGATCTGACAGGGCTTGTCCTTGGCGAAGTCACGGAACTGTCCGAACATCTCACCGACGATTCGTTGGTGTTCGTCTGACGGCGAGGCCAGGGCCACGGCTTCTCCGTCGTAGAGCTCATACCGGGTCTGTTCATCCCATTCCAGCAGATCGGCGTAGGTGTACACGCTCGCAAGCTTTCTTTCCTCCATGGGATCACGCTCCTTTTCTTTTGATTACTCCGGCAAGGAAATACCCGCAGATACGAAAGACGTTTGTGTTGCCGGAGTAATCAGTGCCATGCCTTGCGGTTGCCGCATTTGCGGCGAGCAAGGCGGCTGAAATACCATTACGATTCATGGGGCGATCCTTTGATTGCTCCATGAATAGTATACCCGCTCCCGGTCCGTTCGTCAAATGGTTTCCCCGGGAAGAGGCGGGGGCTGCCGCAAAATGCGCCCCGAAACGAAAACCCTCTCCGTCATTCGCGAAGCCATGACAGAGAGGGTTTCTTTGCTGTTTATTCCGCCGCCCGCAAAAGCTGGCGGGTATATTCATGCTGGGGGTTCTCGAAGAGCCCGTCCACGGTGTTCTCCTCCAAAATCTCCCCCTTCTTCATGACGATGACCCGGTCGCAGCACTGGTAGATCACGTTCAGGTCGTGGGAGATGAAGAGATACGTCAGGTCGAACTCCCGCCGCAGCTTCATCAGCAGGTCCAAAATCTGATCCTGGATGGTCACGTCCAGGGCGGAGACCGCCTCGTCCAGGATCACCAGCCGGGGCCGGACGATCATGGCGGTGGCGATGGACACCCGCTGCCGCTGGCCGCCGGAGAGCTCCCGGGGCTTCCGGTCGTGGAACTCCGGGCCCAGGCCCACCTGCTCCAGCATCTCCTCCACCCGGGCTCTGCGCTCCGCGGCGCTGTACTTGCCGTAGATGATGAGGGGCTCCTCCACGATACGCCGGATGGAGAAGGCGGGATTCAGGGAGGAGTAGGGGTCCTGGAAGACCATCTGGGGCCGGCGGCTGTGGTGGACGATCTCCCCCTCGTACTCGGTCATGCCCAGGATGGACTTGGCCAGGGTGGACTTGCCGCTGCCGGACTCCCCCACCAGGCCCAGGACCTCCCCCTGATATAAGGTGAGGTTGATGTTCTTGAGCACCTGGACGGTGCGGCCCTTGGTGAAGGCGCTGCCGCCCACGCGGTAGAAGCTGTTGACGTTTCGTATCTCCAGGATGGGCTCCATGGCTTACCTCTTTCTGTTCCGGGTGGGGATGGCGGCGATGAGCCGCTTGGTGTACTCCTGCTGGGGGTGGAAAAAGACCTGGTCCACGTCCCCGGTCTCCACCACCTGGCCCTTGCACATGACGGCCACCCGGGTACACAGCTTCCGGACCACGTGGAGGTTGTGGGAGATGAAGAGGATGCCAGTGCCCTTTTCCCGGTTGATCTTTTTCAGCAGGTTCAGGATCCCCTCCTGAACGGTGACGTCCAGGGCGGTGGTGGGCTCGTCGCAGATGAGCAGGACGGGGTCGGAGATGATGGCGGCGGCGATCATGGCCCGCTGGAGCATACCGCCGGAGAGCTCGTGGGGGTACTTGCGGTAGAGGGTCTCCGGGTCGGGCAGCTCCGCGTCCGCCATGGCCTGGAGGGCCCTTTGCTTCCGCTCCTCGGGGGTATAGAGCCCGTGGACGGTGAGGGACTCCTCAATCTGGGGCCCGATGCGCATGGTGGGGTCCATGGAGGTCATGGGCTCCTGGAACACCACGGAAATGGACTGCCCCCGCAGGGCCCGGAGCTCCTCCCGGGTGGCGGAGAACACGTCCATGCTGTTGAAGGTGATCTGGCCGGTGATCTCCGCCCGGGCGTTGGACAGCAGGGAGGAGAGGGCCATGGCGGTGACGGTCTTGCCGCTGCCGGACTCTCCCACCAGGCCCAGGATCTCCCCGGGCTCCATGTGCAGGGAGATGCCCTTCACCGCGTCCTTGCCGGGGGGCTCGGAGCGGAAGTGGACCCGGAGGTTTTTGATGTCTAGCATGGGATGCCTCCTTCCTGGCTTGCTCAGCCGGAGGTCCGCTTTTCTGGAAGAGCGGACGGAAAAGCACCAGGGCTCCGCGAAAACACAAGGTGGCTTCGCCTGGATTTGACCGAAGTCTCCCCCGGACACTTCGGTCAAATCAAATGCGCGATAGCGCACATTGATTCTTCTGTCAGCGAAGCTGACTGGGGGGTGGGGACGTTGAGGGATGGAGTATCGTTTGTATAAGGAGTAGTGCGGGCTGTTTCCTATCGTACAAATATCGCTCCCTGCAACGTAGCCACCCTTCCGTCATTTGCTTCGCAAATGCCACCATAGGTTAATGTGGCTTCGCCTAGATCTTATCGAACTCTCCCCCGGAGAGTTCGACCCTTGACAAGGGGAGGCAAGGGGTAGTGCGTCTAGCTAGCGCAGCCAGGTTCTTGCGAACACGGCTCACTCTCTCCTGCGCTGTTGAATCCCTTCGGAAACAAGGCTCAGCCCCAAAATCATCAAAACGATCGCGCCGCCGGTGCACAGGGCGTACCACGGCGCCCGGGCCAGATAGACCTGGGACTCGGAGAGCATCCGCCCCAGGGAGGCGTCCGGGGGCCGCACGCCGATGCCCAGGTAGCTCATGCTGGCCTCCGCCAGCACCGCGTTGTTAAACCCGATGGTCAGGATGGGAAACAAAACCTGGAAGGTGTTGGGCAGGATGTGCAGGAAGATGATCCGCAGGTCGCTGGCCCCCATGAGCTTGGCGGAGGCCACGTAGTTCAGGTTCCGCTGCTTGGCCACCTCCCCCCGGACCACCCGGGCGAAGGAGGGGATGAACAGGATGCCCAGGATCAGGATGATCCGGTACTTGCCGCTGCCGAAGACGGCGATGAGCACCAGGGCCAGCAGGATGGAGGGGAAGGCGGTGATGGCGTCGCACACCCGCATGAGCACTGCGTCGGCCAGGCCGCCGAAGTAGCCGGTGAGACAGCCGATGATGGTGCCCACGATGCCCCCGATGAGCACCACGCACAGGGCGATGAGGAAGGTGCTCCCCGCCCCCTCCATGATCCGGGAGAGCAGGTCCCGGCCCAGGTTGTCGGTGCCCAGCAGGTGGGAGGGGCAGGGGGAGAGGAACTTGTCCCTTGACATGCCGGTGGTGGGGTAGGGGGTCCAGAACCAGCCCAGGATGATCTGGGCGGCCATGAGGGCGGTGATGATCCACCCGGCCACCAGGAAGCCGTTGGCCTTTTTCCGGCTCACCGGCTTCCGGGGCTTGTCGGGACGCATGGCCCCTAACATCAGGATCACGGGACAGACCTCCTTTCGGGGGGCGTTGACTGAGAACAGCAGACAAGTGACCTGTCCACTCTTCTCAGGCAAAGCCTCGCAGAGTCGAATTGTCCGGGGGACGATTCGATTGGATTCATGCGCAGAGCACACAATATTCCATGACCGCTTTCCGCAGAAAGCGGAATAAAATCAAATCATTGTTCCGGCGGCATGTACGCCGGAACAATACTTCTCGCGGAGTCAAACAATCCGGGGGATTGTTTGATCCAATCCAATGCGAAGCACCAAAAACACTGCGTGCGGACGAAGTCCGTGCGACGAACGGAGCGCAGCCCCTCGTTTGAAAGCCCAGCGAAGCGGGGTTCAAAGGCCCTTACTGGATCCTTATGCGGGGGTCCACATACTGGTAAATAATGTCCGCCACGAAGTTGACGATGACCACCCAGGCCGCCAGCAGCACCACGATGGCCTGGGCCACGGGGAAGTCCCGGGTGCCGATGGAGGCCAGCAGCAGACGGCCGATGCCCGGCACCGTGAAGACCTGCTCCACCACGATGGAGCTGGCCACCAGCTCCGCCGCCGTCACCGCCAGCACGGCGATCACCGGGATCACCGCGTTGCGCAGGGCGTGGGAGCGCATGGCCTCCGCCCGGGTGCGGCCCCGGCTGAAGGCGGTGCGGATGTAGTCCTTGTTCATCTCCTCCAGGATGGAGGAGCGGAGCATCTTCACCGTCACAGCGATGCGGCCCAGGGCCACCGCCAGGGCGGGGAAGAACATGTAGACCAGGAACTTGCCCGGGTCCTGGGCGAAGGGCACGAACCGGCCCGGGGTGAACACCCGCAGGCTGATGCCGAAGAGGAAGCACAGGAGGATGCCCACGAACACCGGGGGGATGGACATGCACAGCTGGTCCACCACCATCAGGATCTTGTCCAGGACGCCCCCCTCCCGGCGGGCCGCGAAAATGCCCAGGGGGAAGGAGACCAGCACCGTGAGGACGAAGGCCATCACCACCAGGGCCCCGGTGGCGGGGAGCTTCTCCATGACCATGGCCTGGACGGGGGTGCGGTAGCTGTAGGAGGTGCCCCAGTCTCCGGAGACGAAGTTCTTCACCCAGCTGCCGTACTGGACCAGCACCGGGCGGTCCAGGCCCAGCTCATGCTCCAGGGCGGCCACCTTTTCCGGGGTGGCGGAGGTGCCCAGCATGGTGGTGGCAGGGGAGCCGGGGATGACGTGAAAGGCAAGGAAGGCGAGAAGCGAAACGATGAACAAAGTAATAATGAGAGTGATCGTTTTGCGCAGGATGTATTTCATCTTCTCGTCCCTCCTTGCCTTTGGGGGTCAGGGTGTGTGGGGTGTTGTGGGGGCCGCTTGTTACTCCGTAAAATAGATCTTGGACAGATCCATCACGTACAGCGGATAGAACTGATACCCGGCCACGTTCTGCTTCATCACCACGAAGTCGGCCATATCCTCGATGTAGAGGTTGGCGGCGTTTTCGTTGAGGCGGGCGGCGGCCTGCTTGTACAGGTCGGTCTGCTCGGCGTCGTCGGTGGAGGCCATGGCCTGCTTCATCAGGTCATCATAGGTGGGGTCGCTGTAGTTGATCATGTTGGAGGGGTCGTCGCTCATCCAACGGTTGAGCATGGCGCCGGCGCTGAGGGTGGAGGCGTCAAAGCCGATGATGGTGCTCTCGAACTTCCGGCCGGTGTATACGTCGTTGAGCCAGGTGCTCCACTCCACGGGCTCGATGGTCAGCTTGATGCCGATCTGGCCCAGCTGCTGCTCCAGCACCTCCGCCATCTGCATGTAGATGTCATAGTTGGAGGGCACGGTGAGCTTCAGATTGAAGCCGTTGGCGTAGCCCGCCTGCTCCATCAGCTCCGCGGCCTTGTCCAGGTCGGGGCTGTAGGTCTCGGCCAGGGAGGGGTCGAAGTACTTGCCGAAGGCAGGGTACATGGAGGTGCCGATGAGGGTGCCGTGTCCGTCGGAGGTCATGTCCAGGATGTACTGGCAGTCCACCGCGTAGTTCATGGCCTGCCGGACCTCGGGGATGTTCAGCGGCTCCACGGCGTTGTTCAGGTACATGCCCACGGCCAGGTTCATGGTGCCCTCGATGGTCTTATACTCCGCCTGGTCGATGGAGGAGAGCTGGTCGGCGGTCATGTGGATGACTAGGTCCAGGGCGCCGGCGCCCAGGGCGGTCATCTTGGCGTTGGGGTCCTCATAGACCTTCACGGTGACCTTGTCCAGATAGGCGGCCTCGCCCCAGTAGTCGGCGAACTTCTCCAGCACCAGGTTGTCCTGGACGGACCGGGAGACGAACTTGAAGGGGCCGGTGCCCACGGGGCTGGTGGCCTGGTCGCCGTAGTCCGCGGGGACGATGTACACCATGGCGGCGTAGCTGAGGAAGTCCGGGCTGGGCTCGGCCAGAGTGATGGTGACGGTGTTGCCGTCGGCAGTCACGTCCTGGACATTAGAAAGCGCCGCAGCCAGGGACTCGATCACCGTGGTTGCAGCGCAGGTTTCATAAGAATAGAGAACGTCGTCTACGGTGACGTCAGCTCCGTTGTGGAACTTGACGCCCTCCCGAAGGACAAAGGTGTAGGTCAGGCCGTCGTCGGAAATCTCCCAACTTTCGGCCACCGCCGGCTCAAAATCGCCGTCGGCGTTGGGCTTGACCAGGCCCTCGTAGACGTTGAAAAAGACCTCTCTAGTCCCTGCCGCTACCAACTGATACGGGTCAAGGCTGTCTCCAAGATCCTGTGGGATGCCTACCACCAGCTCGCCGCCGGAAACAGGCTCCCCGGAAGTGCTTGCATCGTCGGTGCCGAACCCGCCTTCTTCGGTGTCTTCCGTCTGACCACAGGCGGCCAGTACAGAGACGGAAAGGAGGGCCGACAGGAAAAGTGCGAGAATGCGTTTCTTGCTCATGGTTACTTCTCCTTCCGCTGAAGGGTCTCTTCAGCGTAATTCAACAAATTTAGCAACTCCCATTATTAAATTGTCGGCTTGCAGTGTACCATCCTTTTGTCCCGATTGCAAGGGATTTTTTTGGAAAACCCCCATTTTTTCGAGGAATTCTGCAGTTTTCCTACAGGGACCTCCCAGAATATGCGGCCAGAAAACAGAGTTTTGCATAGCCGGATTTTTCTCTTGCAAAAAAGTCGCCAAAAAACAGGGGGAGGTTTTGGGACAAACTGCTGAGATGAATCTGTGTCGCCGACAACGATTTATTGACTCGGCACAGATATACCGATGAAAACTTTCTAGAATTTATCTAATATTACGCTTGACGAACGGGGAAATATTTTAGATAATGTCACCCATCCCGCAGGACACGGTGGTCTTCGGGGTTTGCAGGGAATCCTGCACGCAAAACGATTAGTCCGCTGGCGCTCGGGAGACCGATTCCGCCCCGCGACCAGATAAATCCTTCCATTATTACTCACCAAAAAAGCCTTTCGGTTCACGCCGGAAGGCTTTTTTGGTTGTGGGGATCCCGGGGCGCTGCTTTGTCCGGCGGAGCGAGGGCGCGTTGGTGCTGTACTGCGTCCGGCAGAGCGGGGCTGCATACCTTAAGGGCTGTACCTTTTATACGCAAGGATAGGGCTGCCACCCTACCGGGGGTGCCCTCCCCGGGCGGGGGCCAAGGCTTTTCTGGAAAAGCCTTGGATGAAAAGCACCAGGGCTACGCAAAAATACAAGGTGGCTTCGCCTGGATTTGACCGAAGTGTCCCCCGGACACTTCGACCCTGGACCCGGGGGTTTGTTTTGTAGCGCTTGTTTGAAAGGATATGTCGTCTTTCGGTGCCGCCGTCCCTTGCGGCTTTCAGTGGTCGAACAGGCGAAGTCTCCGACGCAACGATGTCAGGTGGAGAAATCTTGGATTTTTGAGGGTGGTGGCTCTGTGCTGAATCGTGAAGCGTCTTTTCTTTTTTTCAGGGCTGCTCTCACCCCTTGGCTCCCCTTGGCAAGGGGAGCTGTCAGCGAAGCTGACTGAAGGGTGGGGACGCAGAAGGATGGAGTATCGCTGCGTATAAGGAATAATATGTTCTACCTTCTACCTTCTGTCTCCTGTCGTAAAGATATTGCTCCCTGCAACGCAGCCACCCTTCCGTCATTTGCTTCGCAAATGCCACCTCCCCTTGGCAAGGGGAGGCAAGAGGTTGTGCGTTACTTCAACAAACAGCAATCACCCCACAAAATCCAATGCTTATACCACCTCACGCCAAATGCGTTGGAGACTTGAAGTATTATAAACACTGGAAAAAGGGAGTAAACGCTGCCGAAAGCAGACGAAACCTGCCAGAGTGAGCGTTTTAAAAAATGGGGGTCCAGGGTCGAAGTGTCCGGGGGACACTTCGGTCAAATCCAGGCGAAGCCACCTTGTATTTTTGCAGAGCCCCTGGCGCTTTTCCCACCCCTTTTTCGGAAAAGGGGTGCCCCGGCTGGGAAGCCGCCCGTCCGGCGAGGACAAGAGTTAAGGTGCTTCGCCTTATGATCAAACCGAACTGTCCCCAGGACAGTTTGACACTCCGCAGGGCGTGGCCCTATGCAAATACGCAAGGATCGGAGTGCGCCCTGAAAGTTTGCACGCCCCCACTTCCTTCGTCACATTCACCACTTTACAGCTGTAAACACGCAAAGATTTTTCCTCCCATCCCCTTGACGACACCCGGGGACCATGGTATGATGATACCATAGTATATAAAGAAAGGATGGGCCGGCCATGAAGATCACCGCTTTTTTCAGCGTCCTCTTCGTTTTCTCCTACCGATTTTTCGCCAACCGAACATCGGCGGGCATTTGTGCTGGGCAGCTTTCTCTTTAATCTGAAACAGGATCCGCGCCACACAGATACCGAAATCTGGGTGGCGCTTTTTGTTGGACCCCCTCCCCCCCTTGGGGCGCGGGTGGGTCCGATCCCGGGATCTCCCCAGGAGATCCCGCTGAAGAAAGGAGCATGTCTCATGATCGCAGTCTTAAAGCCCGGGGCCGACCCCGAGCGCACCGAACACCTCATCGCCTGGCTCAAGGAGCAGAACCTGGGCGTCCACGTCTCCAACGGCGCGTACCAGACCGTCCTGGGCCTCATCGGCAACACCGCCAACGTGGACATGGACATGCTCCAGAGCCTGGACATCGTGGAGAAGGTCACCCGGGTGTCCGACCCCTTCAAGGCCGCCGGGCGGAAGTTCCACCCCGACGACACCGTGGTGTCGGTGGGTGGGGCGGGCTTCGGCGGGGGGCAGTTCTCCCTCATCGCCGGGCCCTGCTCCGTGGAGACCCGGGAGCAGATCGTGTTCGTGGCCCAGGAGGTGAAAAAGGCGGGGGCGGCCTTCCTCCGGGGCGGCGCCTTCAAACCCCGGACCTCCCCCTACGACTTCCAGGGCCTGGGGGCGGAGGGCATCCGCCTGCTGCTGGAGGCAAAAAAGGCCACCGGCCTGCCCATCGTCACCGAGCTCATGGACATCCGTACCCTCCCCCTCTTCGAGGAGGTGGACGTGATCCAGGTGGGGGCCCGGAACACCCAGAACTTCGATATGCTCAAGGAGCTGGGCAAGACCCACAAGCCCATCCTCCTGAAACGGGGCCTGGCGGGGACCATCAAGGAGCTGCTCATGAGCGCCGAGTACATCATGGCCAGCGGCAACGAGAAGGTCATCCTCTGCGAGCGGGGCATCCGCACCTATGAGTCGGCCTACACCCGGAACACCCTGGACCTGGCGGCGGTGCCGGTGCTCAAGCGCCTGACCCACCTGCCGGTGGTGGTGGACCCCAGCCACGCCACGGGCCACACCTACCTGGTGGAGTCCATGGCCATGGCCGCCGCCGCCGCCGGAGCCGACGGCATCATGATCGAGGTCCACAACGACCCGCCCCACGCCCTGTGCGACGGGGCCCAGTCCCTGACCCCGGCGGAGTTTGAGAAAACCGCCCGCCGCATCTTCAGGATCCGGGAGGCGATGGCGGAATGACTGTGGGGATCATCGGCCTGGGGCTCATCGGGGGCTCCCTGGCCAAGGCCTTCCGGCGGGACGGGGAAATCACCGTCTACGGCTGGGATACGGACAAAAACATCGTGGCCTTCGCCCAGCTGGCCCAGGCCATCCACGGGGAGCTCACCGACGAGAAGCTGGAGGAGCTGGACCTGCTGCTGCTGGCCACCTACCCCGAGGCGGTGGTGGCCCACCTGGAGCGGCTGGCCCCGCTGCTCTCCCGGCACACCATGGTCATGGACTGCGCCGGCACCAAGGAGAAGGTGTGCGCCGCCGCCTTTCCCCTGGCGGAGAAGTACGGCTTCCGGTTCCTGGGGGGCCACCCCATGGCGGGCACCCACTTCTCCGGCTTCAAATACAGCCGGGCCGACCTGTTCGACGGGGCGCCCATGGTCATCGTGCCTCCCAGCTTTGAGGACATCCGCCTGCTGGACGAGGCCAAGGGCCTGCTGCGGCCCGTGGGCTTCGGCCGGGTGTCCTTCACCACGGCGGAGGACCACGACAAGAAGATCGCCTTCACCTCCCAGATGGCCCACGTGGTGTCCAACGCCTACATCAAAAGCCCCACCGCCCGGGCCCATGACGGCTTCTCCGCCGGCAGCTACAAGGATCTGACCAGGGTGGCCTGGCTGAACCCCGCCATGTGGACGGAGCTGTTTTTGGAGAACAAAGGAAACCTGCTCTACGAACTGGACGTACTCATCCACAGCCTGACCCAATACCGAACCGCCATGGAACAGGAGGACAGGGAAACCCTATGCCGCCTTCTGGACGAGGGGCGGCGCATCAAAGAGGAGGTTGACGGAACATGAAAACCGTGACAGTCCGCGCATCCCAGACCTATGAGGTCCAGGTGGGCCGGGGGCTTCTCGCCCGCCTGGGACGGGAGATCGCCCCCCTCATGGGCAAGGGCCGGGCGGTGTGCCTGGTCACCGACAGCAACGTGGCGAACCTGTATCTGGACGCCGCCCAGGAGAGCCTGGAGGACGCCGGGCTCCGGGTGGAGCCCTTCGTGATGTTCGCCGGGGAGATCTACAAGAACGTCCGCACCTACGCAAACCTGCTGGACTACATGGCCGAGAACCAGATCACCCGGGCCGACGCCCTGGTGGCCCTGGGGGGCGGCGTGGTGGGGGACCTCACCGGCTTCGCCGCCGCCACCTATCTCCGGGGGGTGGGCTTCTTCCAGGTGCCCACCACCCTGCTGGCGGCGGTGGACGCCTCCGTGGGGGGCAAGACCGCCGTGGACCTGGACGCCGGGAAGAACCTGGCGGGGGCCTTTTACCAGCCCCGGAAGGTCCTCTGCGACCTGGACACCCTCTCCACCCTCCCCGACGACGTGTTTGCCGACGGCTGCGCCGAGGTCATCAAGTACGGCATGATCGGGGACCCGGACCTGCTGGACAAGCTGGAGAAGACCGACTTCCGGGCCGAGCCCGAGGACATCGTGGCCCGGTGCATCGAGATGAAGCGGGACCTGGTGGAGGCCGACGAGTTCGACACCGGGGCAAGGCAGCTGCTCAACCTGGGCCACACCATGGGCCACGGCATCGAGGCCTGCTCGGACTATGAGATCTCCCACGGCAAGGCGGTGGCCATGGGCATGACCATGGCGGCGAGGACCGCCATCGCCCACGGCCTGTGCCCGGCGGAGGTGCTGCCCCGGCTCATGGCCCTTTTGGAGAAGTACGGCCTGCCCACCGCCACAAGCTACGGGGTGGAGGCCCTCCACGACCGGGTCCTGGCGGACAAAAAGCGGGCGGGGGAGACCCAGACCCTGGTGATGCCCACCGCCTGGGGCAAAAGCGAACTGCGGCAGGTCCCTGTGGGCCAGCTGCGGGACTGGATACAGAAAGGACTGAAGTGACCCCATGACCGTGACCCTCTCTCCCGGCCCCCTTGGGGGCAGCGTCCGGGCGGTGCCCTCCAAATCGGCGGCCCACCGGCTTCTCATCGCCGCGGCTCTGGCGGACCGGCCCACCCGGGTGGATTTTCCCCAGAGCAGCCAGGACATCGAGGCCACCCTCCGGTGTCTCACCGGCCTGGGGGCGGGGATCAGCCGGGACGCCCACGGCGTTACCGTCACCCCCATCCCCCGGAGCGGGCCCGCGGGCCCCTGCGTTCTGGACTGCGGGGAGAGCGGGTCCACCCTGCGGTTTTTGGTCCCCGTGGCGGGGGCTCTGGGGGCCCGGGCCGTCTTCCTGCTGGCGGGACGGCTGGCCCGGCGCCCCATGGAGCCCCTGGCCGGGGAGCTGGCCCGCCACGGGTGTACCCTGGACCTGGACCCGGAGGCCGGGACCCTGACGGTCTCCGGACAGCTGACCCCCGGGGACTATGCCCTGCCGGGGAACGTGTCCTCCCAGTTTTTCACCGGCCTCCTCTTTGCCCTGCCCCTGCTGGAGGGGGAGAGCGCCCTCCGGGTGGAGGGGGAGCTGGAGTCGGCAAGCTACATTGATCTGACCTTAGACGCCCTGCGCAAATTCGGCCTGACCCCGTCTCCTCTGGACCGCCCCGGCTGGCGGGTGCCCCCCCAGGGCTTTGTGAGCCCCGGGGCCGTCACGGTGGAGGGGGACTGGTCCAACGCCGCTCCCTGGCTGTGCATGGGGGTCCTGGCGGGGGACGGGGTCACCGTCACGGGCCTGGACAACGACTCCCTCCAGGGGGACCGGGCGGTGTGTGCCGTCCTGGCCCGGCTTGGGGGGGAGATCACCCAATACGGAACCAGCGTCACCGCCCGCCCCGGCCGCCGGGAGGCCACGGTCATCGACGCGAAGAACATTCCGGACCTGGTGCCGGTGCTGGCGGCGGCGGCGTCGGTGTGTCCGGGGACGGTGCGGTTCACCGGGGCGGCCCGGCTGCGGCTGAAAGAGTCCGACCGGCTGGAGACCACCGCCCGGACCCTCAACGCCCTGGGGGGCCGGGTGGAGGAGACCGAGGACGGGCTCCTGGTCACCGGCGTGCCCCGGCTGGCCGGAGGGACCGTGGACGCCGCGGGGGATCACCGGATCGCCATGCTGGCGGCGGTGGCCTCGGTGGTGTGCGAGGGACCGGTGACGATCACCGGGGCCCAGGCGGTGGGGAAGTCCTATCCCACGTTTTGGGGGGAGGTGGCTTCCCTGGGGAAGACGGTGGAGGTTACGGATTGAACCGGTCACGGGGTGTTCCGGTGCTGAACTGCGTCCGGTAGGGCGACGCTGCGTCTGGCAGAGGCTACAGAACTGCCGTTCAGGGCTTGGCGCACGTCGCTGGGCGGGTGGGTGCGCCAGTGTTGCACAACGTCCGGCAGGGCGGCGTTGCATTGAGCAGATGCTACAGAGCTATCGTCATGGGCTCAGCGAACGTCGCTGGGCGGGTGGGTGCGTATACACTGTAAGGGCTGTACTCCGATCCTTGCGCTTTTGCTCAGGGCCACGCCCTGCGGATGTCCTCGCCGGACGGGCGGCCTGCCCGGCCGGGGCACCCCTTTTCCGGAAAAGGGGTGGGAAAAGCACCAGGGGCTCTGCCCCTGGACCCCGCTTAATTATTGGCGCTTGTTTGAGAGGATCTGTCGTCTTTCGCTGCCGCCGTCCCTTGCGCCTTTCAGTGGTTGAACAGGCAAAGTCTCCGACGCAACGATGCCAGGTGGAGAAATCTTGGATTTTTGAGGGTGGTACAAATGAAAATAGTCAGCCATCAGTTTCTGTTTTCACCATCTACTACCTCCAAAATCCAATCCTGAACAACCCAACACCAAATGCGTCGGAGACTGAAAGGATTTGACCCACTGGAAGGCGAGAGGGACGGCGGGACCGAAAGCGGACAAAACCTGCCAGAGTGAGCGCTTTAAAAAATGGGGGTCCAGGGGGAAACCCCCTGGTGCTTTTCCCCCCGCTTTTCAAGAAAAGCGGGGCCCCGCCCGGGAGGGCAAGAGTTAAGGTGGCTTCGCCTTATGATTGAACCGAACTGTCCCCCGGACAGTTCGACCCCGTAGGGCGGGGAGCCCTATACCAAGGTATAAGAGGTACAGCCCTTAAGGTATGTACGCACCTACCCGCCCAGCAACGCGCGCGGAATCCTTGGCGGTAGATCTGTAGCTTCTGCCCAATGCAACGCCGCCCTGCCGGACGTTGTACAATACTGGCGCACCCCTTGCAGTGCGTCCGCACGCTCCGCCCAGCAACGGTCGCTGTGCCCTGAACAGCAGCTCTATAGCACCCGCTATATACAATACCCCCCGTCTCACCGGGACAAAAGGAGACCCAGCCTATGAGCAGCATCTACCCCGGTCGCCTGACCGTCTCCCTCTTCGGCCAGTCCCACGGCCCCGCCATCGGCGTCACCGTGGACGGCCTCCCCGCCGGGCAGCCCATCGACCTGGACGCCCTCCAGACCTTCCTGGACCGCCGGGCCCCCGGGCAGAACCACTGGTCCACCCCCCGGAAGGAGGCCGACGCCCCGGAGTTCCTCTCCGGCCTGGCCGATGGCAGGACCTGCGGCGCCCCCCTCACCGCCGTCATCCGCAACACCAACACCCGCTCCGGAGATTACGCAAACCTCCGGGACGTGCCCCGGCCCGGCCACGCCGACTACACCGCCCAGGTGAAGTACGGCGGCGCACAGGATGCGGCAGGGGGCGGGCATTTCTCCGGGCGGCTCACCGCCCCCCTGTGCATCGCCGGGGGCATCTGCAAACAGCTGCTGGCCCGGCAGGGGATCACCGTGGGGGCCCACATCGCCGCCATCGGCGGGGTGGAGGACACCCCCTTCGACCCGGTGGAGCCCGGCGACGTCACCGCCCCGGGAGAGAAGCTCTTTCCCGTGTGCGACGACGCCGCCGGAGCCCGGATGCGGGCGGTCATCGACCAGGCCCGGGCCGACCTGGACTCCGTGGGCGGCGTCATCGAGTGCGCCGTCACCGGCCTGCCCGCCGGGCTGGGAGACCCCATGGTGGACGGCATGGAAAACCGCGTCGCCCGGCTGGTCTTCGCCATCCCCGCCGTGAAGGGGGTGGAGTTCGGCGCGGGCTTTGCCGTGGGGGCCCTGCGGGGCAGCCAGAACAACGACCCCTTCGTCATCCGGGACGGCCAGGTCCGCACCCGGACCAACCACGCCGGGGGGATCCTGGGGGGCATCACCAACGGCATGCCCCTGGTGTTCCGGGCGGCGGTGAAGCCCACCCCCTCCATCGCCCAAAGCCAGGACAGCGTGAGCCTGTCCCGGATGGAGGAAGTGAAGCTGGAGATCAAGGGCCGCCACGACCCCTGCATCGTCCCCCGGGCGGTGCCGGTGGTGGAGGCGGCGGCAGCCATCGCCGTCTATGACGCCTGGCTGGAGTATTCCTGCGGCCATTAAAATAATGGCCGCAGAAATACCTTGATTTAAAGCCGCCTTGCTCTGTCTTTGGTGCTTCGCTATGGAGCACATCAAACAGTTCCCCGAACTGTTTGACCCTGACGGGGCAACCGCAAGGCATGGCACGGATTTCTCCGGCCACAGGAGGCAGACGACAGCCTGTCAGGCTTTCCCGGCCGGAGAAATCCCTGCGGCCATTAAAATGGCCACAGAAATCTCATGATTTAAAGCCGCCTTGCTCGCTCCTGACGGAGCAACCGCAAGGCATGGCACGGATTTCTCCGGCCACAGAAGGCGGATGATAGCCTGTCAGGCTTTCCTGGCCGGAGAAATCCCAACGAGACAGAAAGTGAGCGAGACCATGACACTGGAAGAACTGAGAGAACAGATCGACGTCATCGACGACCGTCTGGTCAAAGACTTCACCGACCGGATGGCGGTGGTGGAGCAGATCAGCGCCGCCAAGCGGCAGACCGGCAGGGCCGTGCTGGACCCCGCCCGGGAGCGGGACAAGCTGGCAGACATTGCCCAAAAGCTCCCCCCGGAGCTGGAGCAGTACGGCTACGCCCTGTGGTCCATGCTCTTTGAGATCAGCCGCAGCCGCCAGAGCGCCCTGTCCCCGGAGCCCTCTCCCCTGCGGCTGGAGATCGAAAGGGCCATGGAGGGCACGGAGAAGCTCTTCCCCCCCAAGGCGTCCGTGGCCTGCCAGGGGGTGGAGGGGGCCTACTCCCAGCTGGCCTGCCAGAAGCTCTTCCGCCACCCCCAGGTGATGTACTTCGGCACCTTCGAGGCGGTGTTCGCCGCCGTGGAGAGCGGGTTCTGCCGGTTCGGGGTCCTGCCCCTGGAGAACTCCACCGCCGGGTCGGTCACCCAGGTCTATGACCTGATGCGGCGGCACAACTTCAAGATCGTCCGGTCCGCCCGGCTGAAGGTGGACCACAACCTGGTGGCCAAAAAGGGGACCAGGCGGGAGGACATCAGGGAGATCTTCTCCCACCCCCAGGCCATCAGCCAGTGCGGGGGCTTCCTCAGCGGCCTGAAGGGGGTCAAGGTCACCCCCTGCGAGAACACCGCCATGGCCGCCCAGGCGGTGGCCGATTCCGATCGGGCCGACGTGGCCGCCATCGCCTCCCACTCCACCGTCTCCCTCTACGGCCTGGACTGCCTGGAGAGCGACATCCAGGACCGGGGGAACAACTACACCCGGTTCATCTGCATCTCCAAGGATCTGGAGATCTACCCCGGGGCCGACAAGACCAGCCTCATGCTGGTGGCCCCCCACCGGCCCGGGTCCCTGTATCAGATCCTGGCCCGGTTCTACACCTACGGCCTGAACATCATCAAGCTGGAATCCCGGCCCATCCCCGACCGGGACTTCGAGTTCATGTTCTACTTCGACCTGGAGACCTCGGTGTACTCCGAGGAGTTCATCCGGCTCATCGACGACCTGACCTCCATTTCCGAAGAATTTCAATATTTAGGGAGCTATTCCGAGATCATCTGACCCCAGAGGAGGACCACATGGAACCAAAGAAATGCGGGCTGCTGGGGGAGAAGCTGGGCCACAGCTATTCCCCGGAGCTTCACGCCCTGCTGGGCGACTATCCCTATGCGCTCTTTGAGGTGGCCCCCAAGGACCTGGGGGACTTCCTCCGGGCCGGGGACTTCCACGGGCTCAACGTCACCATCCCCTACAAGACCACCCTGGCCCAGGTCTGCGACGAGCTCTCTGAGGCCGCCGCCGTCATCGGGTCGGTGAACACCGTGCTGCGGCGGGCCGACGGCTCCCTCTACGGGGACAACACCGACGCCGCCGGCTTTGCCGCCATGGTGAGGCACAGCGGCATCCCGGTGGCGGGGCGGAAGTGCCTGGTCTTCGGCTCCGGCGGGGCCAGCCGGTCGGTCCGCTACGTGCTGGAGCAGCTGGGGGGGGACCCGGTGGTGGTGATCTCCCGGTCCGGGCCGGACAACTACGATAATCTGGACCGCCATGCCGACGCCGCCGTCCTGGTGAACACCACCCCCCTGGGCATGTACCCCCACACCGGCGGCACCCCGGTGGACCTGCGGGACTTCCCCGCCTGTCAGGGGGTGCTGGACGTGGTCTACAACCCCGCCCGGACCCCTCTGCTCCAGCAGGCCGAGGCCCTGGGCATCCCCCACCTGGGGGGTCTGCTGATGCTGGTGGAGCAGGCCAGACGGTCGGCGGAGGTCTTTTTCGGGGAGACCATCCCCCTGCTGCGAGGGGAGATCGTCTGGGACATCCTGGCCCGGCGGAAGGAGAACCGGGTGCTCATCGGCATGCCCGGCTGCGGGAAATCCACCGTGGGACAGGCCCTGGCGGACAAGCTGGGCCGGCCCTTCGTGGACACCGACGCGAAGCTGGAGGAGGCGCTGGGGATGCCCTGCGGGGAATTCATCACCCGAAGGGGGGAGGCCGCCTTCCGGGCCCACGAGACCGCCCTGCTGGAGGAGCTGGGGAAGGAGTCCGGCCTGGTCATCGCCACCGGCGGCGGGGTGGTCACCCGGCCGGAGAACTACCCCCTGCTCCACCAGAACGGCTGCCTGATCTTCCTGGAGCGGGAGCTGTCCAAGCTGCCCAAGATCGGCCGGCCCCTGTCCCAGAAGGGGAAGCTGGAGGACCTGTATACCCTTCGCCTGCCCATGTACCGCCGGTTCGCCGACGTGATCGTGGAGAACAACGGGGCCCCGGAGGCGGTGGCCCAGGCTGTGGAGGACGCCTATGAAGCTGCTTGTCATCAACGGACCTAACCTGAACCTGCTGGGGGTCCGGGAGCCGGAGCTCTACGGAAAGCAGGACTACGCCGCCCTGGTGCAGCTGGTGGAGGACACCTGCCGGGAAAACGGCATCGACGTGGAGGTCTACCAGTCCAACCACGAGGGGGACCTGGTGGACAAGATCCAGTGGGCTTACGGGCGGATGGACGGCATCGTCATCAACCCCGCCGCCTACACCCACACCAGTGTGGCCATCCTGGACGCCCTGAAGGCGGTGGCCCTGCCGGCGGTGGAGGTGCACATTTCCGACGTGTCCCAACGGGAGGCCTTCCGCCAGGTGTCCTACGCCGGTCTGGCCTGCGTCAAGACCTACATGGGCCTGGGGCTGGAGGGCTACCGGCAGGCCATCCTGTTTCTGAAGGAGTATCTGGAGGGGGCCCGGTGAGCGTTCTCCCGCCTTGCCTTTTTCCGGCGATGGGGGTATACTGAAACCCGATATGACAGAAAACCAGGAGGGAACCCACATGAAACGAACCACAACAGGCCGCGGGACCCGGGTCCTGGCGGCGGTCCTGTGCCTGCTGCTGACCCTGGGCCTCTTCCCCGGCATGGCGGTGACTGCGGCGGCGGCGGGGACCGGCTTTGTCTACCAGCACGACCCCCGGCTCAACCCCAAGGCCATGGAGGACATCCAGGTGGACCCCACAGCCCCCTACGGCTTCTCCCCCAGCCTGACCGGGAGCCTGCGGGAGTACGCCGTGAACTTCGACTGGTCCGACCCGGCGGCGGTGGAGCTGGGTCGACAGGAGCGGATCACCTACCACCGGAGCCTGCGGACCATGTATGACACCCTGGTGGAGATGAAGGCGGCGGGGCGCACCACCGAGGAGATCGCCCGGACGGTCAGCGGCCAGCGGAACCAGCTGCGGATGGACGCCTATGTCAACGATCCCGAGGGCCTGGCCACCATGAAGGCCCGGAACCTGGAGACCTACGGCCGGGAGGAGGGCCCCACGCCGGAGCAGATGTATGAGAAGTACGGCTCCTGGGAGACCGTCATCGAAAAGGCCTTCAGCGTGAACCTGGGCATGGACGTGTGCCTGGGGCTCTACGACGACAACTACGCCTACTACCTGGCCATGGAGCTCCTCCCCGACGAGGGGACCCAGACGGCCACCCGGGAGTATGCGGTGTCCGCCTTTGTCCGGGTCCTGGGCGGCCTGGAGGCGGAGGGCGCCGACCGGGCCCTGTCCGCCTTCTCCGACCGGGAGGAGATCACCGTCTGGTTCCAGCCGGAGATGGCCCAGGCGGCGGCCGCCGGGGTGGTGAAGGGCTTTGACGACGGCACCCTCCGGCCCGGCCAGGGCATCCGCCGGGTGGAGGCCTTCCTGCTGCTCTCCCGGTGCCTGCCCGACCTGGAGGCCGGCCGGGAGGCGGTGGTCTTTCAGGACGTGCCCGCCTGGGCCCGGAAGGACATCGACCGGCTCAGCAGCGCCGGGCTGGTCCAGGGCTACGGCAACGGAAAGCTGGGGTCCCAGGACCTGCTGACGGTGGAGCAGGTGGGCATTCTGGTGGAGCGCCTGGCCGAGCTGCAGCCTGCGGCATAAACGAGGCTCCTGCCTGATCCCAAATCAACGTGAAAAATCCCCTGACGGCCTGTGGTCGTCAGGGGATTTCTTTTGTCTGATTGGGGTTACCGGCTCACGCCTTGCCGGACTCGGGGGCCTCGGCGGTGATCTCCGTGCCGGGGTGGAGGACGAAGTGGTTCCGGCTGAACCACAGCTGGCCCTCCCGCTTGAGCTTGTTGAGCTCCTTGGACACCACGGAGCGGTCCAGGTTCAGGAAGTCCGCCAGCTGCTGCTGGTCGAAGGGGATGAAGAAGTCGGTCTCTCCGGTCTCCCGGTAGAGCTTGTTCAGGTAGGCGGTGATCCGGTCCCGGGCCCGCTTGGGGGCCAGGAGCATCCCCCGGCCGGCCAGCATCTCGTTGTTCCGGCAGGTGATGGTCAGCAGGTTCCGGGTCATCAGGAACAGCCAGGGCCGCCAGTGGGAGCGGGGGGCGTCCAGGGCGGACCGGTCCAGCAGCAGGATGCGGCAGTCCTCGTTGGCCACCGCCGAGGCCTCCATGGCCTTGCCCAGGGTGCCGGACACCAGGCCGAAGACGTTGCCCGGGCGGTGGTAGGTGACGATGGAGCGGTCCCCCAGCCGGTCGATGGACTCCATGCGCACGCTGCCTGCCAGCACCACGCAGATGTCCTCCACCCGGTCTCCCGCCGGGAGGATGACCTGGTTGCGGGTATAGCTTTCCCGGCGGGGATGGAGGTCGGACAGGGCCTCCTCCAGCTCCTCCCGGGTCATGTCATTGAAAATCTCTAGTTTGGATAGCTCAGAAAACTCAGAACGGTCCATAGCATGATCTCCTCTCTCTTCTAACACCATCACTATAGCATTTCCTGTCGAGGATTTCTGTTGTCTCGGCAACAAGAACGAAAAGAGTGCAGAAAAAAGAGAGGAGCCCTGTTGCTGTGAAAACAGCCGGAGGGCTCCTGTGCCAGAGGGGGGCGGAAGGACGGGGAAATCGTGCCGGAGGGGCCCCAGCCCTTGGCCCCAAAGGGCCGGAGGTGGACACAAACTGTGCCGGAAGGGTGCTTTCTTGTCATCCTTCCGCGGATATGGTATGATACAGGTGTCGTCGGACCTTCCGCGCGGAAGGAGGTGAAAGAGAGGTGTACATCATCACAACATTTCTGGTCTCGGTCGCGGCAAGTGTGATGGCACATTACATTTGCAAATGGTTGGATCGAGATAACGACGACGCAGCCTGAGTAATGAACCCCCGGAAGTGGCACCTTCCGGGGGTTCGCTCTTTGGTGAAAGGACAGCGTACATCATCATTGCTTACCTGTGTTCAGCATACCACAGACCGGGCCGGATTGCAAGTCGTTTTTTAAATCCGCCCCAGGGCCTGGTCCAGGTCGGCCAGGATGTCGTCGATGTGCTCCGTGCCGATGGACAGCCGGACGGTGGCGGGGGTGATGTCCGCCGCGGCCAGCTCCTCCGGGCTCAGCTGGGAGTGGGTGGTGGTGGCCGGGTGGATTACCAGGCTCTTCACGTCGGCCACGTTGGCCAGCAGGGAGAAGATCTCCAGGCTGTCGATGAACTTGTGGGCCTCGGCCTGGCCGCCCTTCACCTCGAAGGTGAAGATGGAGGCCCCCCCGTTGGGGAAGTATTTCTCATACAGGCCGTGGTCCGGGTGGCCGGGCAGGGAGGGGTGGTTGACCTTGGCCACCTTGGGGTGGCCAGCCAGGAACTCCACCACCTTTTTCGTGTTCTCGGCGTGGCGCTCTAAGCGCAGGGACAGGGTCTCCACCCCCTGGAGCAGCAGGAAGGCGTTGAAGGGGGAGATGGCCGCTCCGGTGTCCCGGAGGAGGATGGCCCGGATGTAGGTGACGAAGGCCGCCGGACCCGCCGCCGCCGTGAAGGACACCCCGTGGTAGCTGGGGTTGGGGGCGGCGATGGGGGCGTACTTCCCGGAGGCCCCCCAGTCAAAGGCGCCGCCGTCCACGATGACGCCTCCCAGGGTGGTGCCGTGGCCCCCCAGGAACTTGGTGGCCGAGTGGACCACGATGTCCGCCCCGTGCTCGATGGGCCGGATGAGATAGGGGGTGCCGAAGGTGTTGTCGATGACCAGGGGCAGGCCGTGGCTGTGGGCCAGGTCCGCCAGGGCGTCGATATCGGGGATGTCGGAGTTGGGGTTGCCCAGGGTCTCGATGAAGAGGGCCTTGGTGTTCTCCCGGATGGCCCCCTCCACCGCCGCCAGGTCGTGGATGTCCACGAAGGTGGTGTCGATGCCCTGAAGGGGCAGGGTGTGGGAGAGCAGGTTGAAGGAGCCGCCGTAGATGGTCTTCTGGGCCACGATGTGCTCCCCCTGCTGGGCCAGGGCCTGGATGGTGTAGCTGATGGCCGCCGCCCCGGAGGCCACCGCCAGAGCCGCCACGCCTCCCTCCAGGGCCGCCACCCGCTCCTCCAGGACGGCCTGGGTGGAGTTGGTGAGCCGGCCGTAGATGTTGCCGGGGTCCGCCAGGCCGAACCGGGCGGCGGCGTGGGCGGAGTTGCGGAAGACATAGGAGGTGGTCTGGTAGATGGGCACCGCCCGGGAATCGGTGGCGGGATCGGGGGTCTCCTGGCCCACGTGGAGCTGGAGGGTCTCAAAGCGATACTTCTGATTGGACATGATAACGTCTCCTTTTCTGTTTTTGTCGATTGTCAAGAGAGGGTACAAAGGTCAACAGAAGGAGACATTCGTCCGTTCCGGAAGTTCTGCCGCAGCAGGGCGCCAAACAGGAATCCCATACGCGCCGCCCTCCTTTCGTTTTGCCAGGAAATTTAACCAACCTATCGAATAGGTTAGTGGGATAATAGCATAGGTTTCCTACTTTGTCAATAGGTTTTACGCGAAAAAATTCGCCGCTCCGAAGAGCGGCGGATCGTTTTATTCTTCTATCCCCTGGATCTCCAGACTCTCCAACGCCTCCTGCCCGGCGGCGGTGAGGGCCATGGAGCCCCGGAAGGGATAGTCTCCGTAGGAGGCGTAGTCAAAGCCCGACAGGGGCAGGTGGTAGTCCAGGGAGATGAGGCCCTTGCTCTCCAGGTTCCGCAGCACCGGGGCCACCCGGTCCGGGTCCACCGGCAGGTCCAGGCACACCGGGACCTCATCGTCGGCCCGGCGGGCCAGGGGGAGGAAGGGGGTCTGGGCAAAGACCGCCAGCACCGCCAGCTCGTCCCGGGTCAGCAGCAGGTCGCCGCAGCCGGGGCAGCTCTCACAGGCGTCGCACCCGGCGCAGGAGGGAAGGTCAGACATGGCAGGCTCCTTTCGGTAGTTGGGATCAGGTATGGGCCGGGCCGTTGTACCGCAGGCACAGCATGGTCACGTCGTCAAACTGGTCGAAGCCCTGGACGTGGTCGGCCAGGTCGGCCCGCACCCGCTCCACCGGGTCCGCCCCGGCGGGGAGGGTCTCCAGACAGCGGAGGAGCCGGTCCTCCCCGTAGAGCTGGTGGGCGGCGTTCTCCCCCTCGGTGACCCCGTCGGTGTAGAGGAAGAGAAGGTCCCCGGGGTCCAGTTGGAGGGTGCCGGTGCGGTAGCGGCTGCCCTCCAGGCCCGCCAGCACCAGGCCCCCCCGGACCCGGAGGAACTCCGTCCCGGCCTTTGACACCACCACCGGCGGGTTGTGGCCGGCGTTGACGAAGGTGACAAGGCCGGTGGACAGGTCCAGGGCCCCGATCCAGGCGGTGACGAACATCTCCGCCTCGTTGGCGGCGCACAGGCCGTCGTTGGCGGCCATAATGGCCTGGGCCAGGTCGGGGATGTCCCGGACGCAGTTCTGGATGGTCTGCTTGGCGTTGACCATGAACAGGGCCGCCGGGATGCCCTTGCCGGACACGTCGGCGATGACCAGGGCCAGCCGGTCCTTGTCCAGGAAGAAGAAATCGTAGAAATCCCCTCCCACCTGCTTGGCGGGCTCCATGAAGGCGGTGAGGGCGGCCTCCTGCCGGCCGGGGAACCGGTCGCTGATGGGAGGCAGGAGGGAGCGCTGGATCACCTTGGCCACCTTCAGCTCGGACTGGAGGCGGCTGCGCTCCAGGCTCAGGTCCCGCTGGCGCTGGATGTAGCCCAGCATGGCCACCAGGAGGGTGAAGCCCAGGGCGTTGGCCAGGATGAAGGGCAGGGCGATCTGCCGGACGATGCTCAGGGCGGTCTCAAAGGGGCGGACCATCACCAGCACCACGCACAGATGGAAGGCCTCCATCCCCGCCCCCAGGACGAAGGCCTGGAGGGGCCGGCGGAGATAGTCCCAGAACCGGGAGGACAGCAGGCCGCAGAACAGGCCGATGCAGCAGGTGGCCACCACGCAGGCCTGGGCGGTGATCCCCCCCAGCAGCAGCCGGTGGCCCCCGGCGATGAGCCCGGCGATGAGCCCGGAGAGAGGTCCCCCCAGAAAGCCGGAGAGCATGGGGCCCATGTCCCGGACGGAGATCACCGCTCCCTCCAGCGAGACCCCGGACAGGTTTCCGTAGACCCCGAACAGGCCCCCCGTCAGGCCCAGCAGCAGAACGTATCGCCATCTGCCTTTCGTGCCCTTGGGGTCGGTGAGCCTCTGGTTCAGGTTGCTGCCTCCGATGAGGAAGGCCACCACCAGAATGACCGACAGTGTGCCGATGAGATTGATAAACAGGTCTCTCATGTCCGGTCCCTCATTTTCTCAGTCTGTTCGTGGGGGAAACTTCTCCATCTTGTCGGTTCAAGTATAGCACCAACCGGCGGGCATGAAAAGAGAAAAATGCTTTCCGGCGCAAAGATCGGCGGAAAACCCGGAATTTCTTCTTGCAATCCCTAAAACCAACCTGTATAATGGGATTATTGAAGAAACGCCGCCCCAACCGGGCGGGGAACGGGCCCGGACGAGCCCGGAAGAGAACAGAGAAAGGGGATGAGCCCATGATGATTTCCACCCGGGGCCGATACGCCCTGCGCGTGCTGGTGGACATGGCGGAGAACCAGGGGGACGGCTACCTGCCCCTGAAGGAGATCGCCGCCCGACAGGAGATCTCGGAGAAGTATCTGGAGAGCATCATCAAGGTGCTGGTCCAGCACAAGCTGCTGGCCGGCCTGCGGGGAAAGTACGGCGGCTACCGTCTCACCCGGCCGCCGGAGGAGTACACGGTGTACAGCGTCCTGACCCTGACGGAGGGGAGCCTGGCCCCGGTGGCCTGTCTGGACCCCGAGGCGGAGGAGTGCGCCCGGATGGCGGTGTGCCGGACCCTGCCCATGTGGCAGAAGCTCAACGACCTGATCCGGGACTTCTTCGAGGGGGTCACCATCGCCGACCTGATGAACTCGGTGGAGCCGGGGAACGACTACATTATCTGATGCTGGGAGAGAAGCGGTGAACGGCACCGCCGCCGCCACCGCCACCTTCCCCCCGACGCCCTCCTCACCCGGGAGCAGGCCCTGGCCATCGCCGTGCGGATGGGGAAGAATTTGAAATGATCGGAAGCCCGATGAACAACAGCCCGAAGGCCAAATGCCTCCGGGCTGTTGTTGTTTCAATGAAAGCCTCGCAGAGTCAAACAGTCCGGGGGACTGTTTGATCAAATTCTTTGCGCGTCAGCGCACGATCAATGACGGTGCCCAGAGGGCACGCGAGTGAAGCGCAAGCCCCTCGTTTCAAGAAAGGCGCAGCCTTTTTTGAAACGCTTATCTCCCCAGACTGTGCACCAGCATGGGGATGGCCGCCTCGAAGTTCACCCCGTACCACCGGGCGTCGGGGTCCTTCTGGGTCTCCTCGATGGAGGCCAGGGTGTAGTCCACCGCCACCTTCAGGGCGCCGGTCAGGTCCTGGCCGTTCATCAGGGCCCCCACGCAGGCCGAGGCGAACACGTCCCCGGTGCCGTGGAACTGGACGGGGAGCTTCTGGTTGTAATACTCGGCGTAGGTATCCGTCACCGAGTCGTAGGCCATGGCCCCGATCTGGTCCGGGGCGAAGCTCACCCCGGTGAGCACCGCCGTCCGGCAGCCCAGGCCGGTGAGGCGCTTCAGCAGGCCCTTGATGTAATCCACGTCGTAGTCCTCTCCCACGTACTCCTCTCCCAGCATGAAGGCGGCCTCCGTCAGATTGGGGACGATGACGTCCGCCTTGCCGCAGAGCTTGCCCATCTCCAGGGCGAATTCCGGGGTGAAGCCGGTGTACAGGACCCCGTGGTCGGCCATGGCCGGGTCCACGTAGACCAGGGTGCCGTCCCCGCCGAAGTCGTCGAAGAACTTCCCCACCAGGTCGATCTGCTCAAAGGAGCCCAGATAGCCGGTGTAGATGGCGTCGAAGGTGATGCCCTGGCTCTTCCAGTGGGCGGCGATGGGGGCCACCTCGCCGGTGAGGTCGTGGAAGGTGAAGTTCTGAAACCCGCCGGTATGGGTGGACAGCACGGCGGTGGGGACTACGCAGGTCTCCACCCCCATGGCGGAGATGATGGGCAGGGCCACGGTGAGGGAGCACTTGCCCAGACAGGAGATGTCCTGGATGGATACGACACGTTTCATGGTTTGTTTTTCCTCCTTGCTGCGGGCGGGGGGATGGTCCGCCCACCTCTGGTATCCGCAGGATAGCACAAAACTGACCATCTGCACAGGTCCAATTTGCTTTTATTTGGCATGGTCAGATCCCCTCTCCACCCCAAAAACGGGACCCCGGGAGAAAAACCGGAAGAAAGTTTTTGCAAAGTTGTACGTTTGCGTGCAACTTTCCCCCCATTCCCACCAGGGGTGAAAGGAGGTTTTTGCATGATACCGGATTCTGTAAACAGTCAGCTGCGGCCCTGCCAGGGCGGCCGGGTGGCGGGGAAGTACGTGGCCCTGCCCCGGGAGGTGCTGAAGTGGGGGCTGTCCCTGCCCTCGGCGGTGGGGTATGTGCTGATGCTGGACCGGGTGGGGCTGTCCCGGCGCAACGACTGGGTGGACGAGAAGGGCCGGCCCTACATCTACTACTCCCTGGCCTCCCTGAGCCGGGACCTGGGGGTCAGCGAGACCACGGTGCGGAAGGTCCTGGACGAGCTGGAGAAGAAGGGCCTGCTGCGGCGGGAGGGACGGCCGGGAAAGGCCTCCCGGCTGTATCTCTACACCCCGCTGCCCGAGGCGGAGGGCGGCCCCACGCACCGTCCCGCCGGGGAGACCGGCGGGGGCCGGCGGGACCTGTCTCCCGCGGGGGAGATCGGCGCCGGACGGTCGGTTCGGAAGCCCGCGGGGAGGCCTGGGGCGGACCGGGAGACCGGGCGGAAGCGGAAGAACTGGACGGAGGGGGATCTGGAGCAGGTGGCGGAGCTGTACGCCGGGCCGGACCCCGGCGGATCCTGCGGGGGTGAGGTCCGCGGGATCTGCGGGGGTGGACCGCAGAATGTGGGGGGGTGACCTCCGCGGAATCCGGGGAGGGACCTCAGCGGAATCTGCGGACGAATCAGGATGATTATCAATCACCTACTCTTCTCATCACCCTCTTTAGTCATGGCGCTGCCGCGCGGAGAGGGGGGAATTTGATTTTTGGAGAGAGCAAACCTTCCCCTGCGGGGAGGGGGAGGAAGGTGGTCTGTTCCGGACCGGGTTCGGTGGGGAGAGGGTGTATTCAGCGGAACTGACAGGATTGCGATTCCGGGCTGAACCACGTTCAGCAGGGCGGCGCTGCATTGTGTAGAACTGACAGAACTACCGTTCAGGGCTCAGCGTGCGTCGCTGGGCGGGTGGGTGCGCGCACGCTGTAAGGGGTGTGTCGGTGCCGCACTGCGTACGGTAGGGCGACGTTGCATCTGGCAGAACCTACAGAACTACTGTTCAAGGCTCAGCAAACGTTGCTGGGCGGGTGGGTGCGTATACACCTAAAGGGCTGTATCTCTTTACCTTGGTATAGGGCTCACCGCCCTACCGGGGTCGAACTGTCCGGGGGACAGTTCGGTTCAATCATAAGGCGAAGCACCTTAACTCTTGCCCTCCCGGGCGGGGGCCAAGGCTTTTCTGGAAAAGCCTTGGATGAAAAGCACCAGGGCCTGCGGGCCCTGGACCCGGGGGTTTGTTTTTCAGCGCTTGTTTGACAGGATCTGTCATCTTTCGCTGCCGCCGTCCCTTGCGCCTTTCAGTGGTCGAACAGGCAAAGTCTCCGACGCGTATACGGAAGAGAGTATAAATCTTGGATTTTTTGGGGTGTTACCTGTAGTAGTCAATCGTTGCCGTTTTTATCTACCCATAGCCTTCCCCTTGAGGGGAAGGTGGCCGAGCGAAGTGAGGTCGGATGAGGTGGAAACGTTGCGTTACGTAGTATCTTTCGTTAAATGGGCGATCGTTCTCCTATACCAACCTTCATCAGCCCTTCACGCTCCCCCTCATCCGCCCTTCGGGCACCTTCCCCCCAGGGGGAAGGCAAAGGAGAAGACGAAACCTTTCATTCCTATTATGACCACCCCGCAAAATCCAATGCTTAAACCACCTCGCACCAAATGCGTTGGAGACTGAAAGTGTTATAAACACTGGAAAAAGGGAGTAGACGCTATCGAAAGCAGAAGAAACCTGCCAAAGCGAGCGCCCATAAAAACCGGGGTCCAGGGTCGAAGTGTCCGGGGGACACTTCGGTCAAATCCAGGCGAAGCCACCTTGTATTTTTGCGGAGCCCTGGCGCTTTTCCCACCCCTTTTCCGGAAAAGGGGTGCCCCGGCCGGGCAGGCCGCCCGTCCGGCGAGGACATCCGCAGGGCGTGGCCCTGATAAATGCGCAAGGATAGAAGTACAGCCCTTAAAGTGCATCCGCACCCACCCGCCCGGCGACGTGCGCTGAGCCCTTGGCGGTAGTTCTGTAGGTTCTGCCAGATGCAGCGCTGCCCTACTGGACGTTGTGCAGTATTGGCGCACCCCTTACAGCGTGCACGCACCCACCCGCCCGGCAACGTTTGCTGAGCCCTGAACGGTACTTCTGCAGCTTCTGCCAGATGCCCCGCCGCCCCGCCGAACAGAAAAAGACAGGACATCCCATCGGGACATCCTGTCTCGTTCCTTCCGTTCCAGGCCCCCAGGCCCTCACGTCCACTGGATCTCCCCCCGGTCCAGCACCGCCTTGCGGGTGTTGGCGTTGAGGAGACGGAAGGCCGCTTTGCCCTCCTCCAGCTCCCACAGCTCCAGCTCCAGGGGGGTGTCGGGATACAGCACCGTCTTCATGGCCCCGTACATCCGGGTCAGCCGCTCCGGGCGCCCCGGGAACAGCACCCCCGCGGCCAGACGGCACACGTATCCAAAGGCGCACAAATCGTGGACGAAGGGCCCCTCCAGCCCCCGGGCCTGGGCCACCTCCCGGTCCACGTGGACCAGGTTGGTGTCCCCTGTGAGCCGGTAGAGCAGATGCTGGGCCGGGCCCACCCGGTCGGTGACGGTGTGGTCCGGCAGCCGGTCGGGGATGGGGCTCCTGGCCTTCACCAGAGGCGTGCCCCCGTAGCCCCCCAGGGTGGGGAAGAGGGTGGTGCAGCGGTTGGTGCACAGCAGGACCCCGGCCTCGTCGAAGACCTTCTGCTCCGACCGCACCGCCATGCCCCGGCCCTCCCCCCGGTCGAACAGGTCGGTGAGCACGTCCCGGTAGACCAGGGACCCGGTGGTGGGGATGGGCCGGTGGTACAGGAACTCAAAGTCCAGGTTCACGTAGGAGGCCTCCGGCTTCAGGGCCTCCTCCACCAGCACCGGCACCGAGGTGGGCCGGGGGAGCCTGGGGGTGACGTTCACCGTGCCCCAGTAGGGGGTGACGCCGAAGGTGGGGATCACCTGCATCCCCTTCTCGTAGGTGTACTGGGGCTCGTCGGGGCCCGCCCCCACCGCCAGGGCGTAGAGGGCGCAGTCCCGCCAGGTGTAGGTCATGGTCCGCCAGCCGGTGGCCAGGCCCCGCAGCTGTTCTTCTCGTCTGCTCAGTTCCATGTGGGCTCCTTTCTTCGGTTCAGCGGTTCAAAAAGTCCAGCAGGGCGGGCAGACGCTTTTCCGCCACCGCCTTGCCGTGGTCGTAGGCCTTCTGGATCTTCTCCGGGTCGTGCTCGGTCTTGCCGATGTCCAGGGGGCCTTCGGGGCGGATCACGAAGATCTCCCCACGCCGCTCCCGGTCCCGGATCCAGGCCAGGCTCTCGTTGTAGTCGTCCTGCCGCCGGGCCATGGTCTCCAGCAGGCGGGGATAGCCCTTCAGGGCCAGCCGCATGACGGGGAGAAGGGGGTTCTTCTTCTTCACGTAGCCCAGGGGCTGGGTGAGGATGACCACGTTTCTGTCATACCCCATCTCCGCCGCCGTCCTTACGGGGATGGAGTCGGACACCCCCCCGTCCAGCAGGCGGTACCCGTCCGCCTCCACCACCCGGGAGACCAGAGGCATGGAGGCCGAGGCCCGCATCCAGGCCAGGTCGGTGTCGTCCCCGGTGGGGCAGAGATGGTAGACCGGCTTGCCCGTGTCGGCGTCGGTGCAGACCACGTAGAGTTTGGTGGGGTCGGCGGCGTAGGCGGCCCGGTCGAAGGGGTCCAGCTCATCGGGGATGGCCCGGTAGCAGAAGTCCGCCCCGTACAGGTCCCCGGTGCGTGCCCAGGAGCGCAGGGAGCAGTACCGGGGGTCCCTGCAGAACCGCAGGTTGTACCGCAGCACCCGGCCGGGCTGGTGGGATTTGTAGTTGCAGCCGGAGAACACCGCTCCGGCGGAGACGCCGAAGATGGCGTCGAAGGTGACGCCCTGACGGAACAGGACGTCGGCAACGCCGCAGGAGTACAGCCCCCGCATGGCGCCGCCCTCCAGGATGAGCGCGGTTGGCATGGTGGATCCCTTCTTCCGAGTGTTCTTAAGTGTTCAGTATAGCACAATTGGGGGGAGGTGGCAACTGGGGGAGTGGGGCGCGGGTGAGATTTGTGGGGTTGTTTTTGGGGAAGGAGTATATTCAGAGCGGCGGAAATACTTGATTTTCAAGGGCTTTTGCTGTTTCTCTATGCCTGTTTGTCGCTTAAATATACTAAAAGCTGCTAAAAGATGTTCCACGATGCTTCACGGAACCCCGGAATGTTCACAGTCGGAACCTTGAAAAATGGGGCTACTTCGGTTATAATATAATTTAGCTTGTTATGCGAATTAGTAGGCAAGAATAAGGCGGCAGAGGTGCAAAGACATATGTTAGATTATGTTATCAAGGAAACTCAAAAATTCCTTGAAAATATGCCGAAAAGCGAAAGAAAGAAAAAAGGTCAATTCTTCACTTCGCTTGAAACGGCTGAATATATGGCAAGTCTTTTTGTACTAAAACAAAAAGACGAAATAACCGTACTTGATCCCGGGGCGGGTACAGGGATTTTGGCAGCGGCCTTTATCGAAAGAATTCAAACAGAAACTATCACAGAAAAGATAATCCTAACTTGTTATGAAACAGATGAGCAAGTTTTACCGATATTGGAAAGCAATCTAAGGCACATAAAAGATAATTCTAAGATAGTTATCGAATATCATGTGCTACAAGACGACTATTTGCTTTCACAGGCAAACGACTTTGAAGAAAATCTACTTGCGAATCCTACCCCTCCGAAATATGACTACATTATAGGAAATCCCCCATATTTACGAGTGATGAAAGATAATGTGGCGGCTTTATCGATGCCGCGCGTTGTTCACGGTGCGCCGAATTTGTATTTTCTTTTTGCGTCAATGTCCCTGTTTAACTTGAAACCAGATTGTGAAATGGTTTATATCATTCCTCGCAGTTGGACTTCAGGGCTGTATTTTAAAACATTTAGAAAGTACTTTCTTACTTACGGAAAACTTGAACATATTCATTTGTTTGTGAGTCGTGATAAAGTATTTAGTCAAGAACAGGTATTGCAAGAAACAATAATAATCAAGGTCAAAAAAACCACCACGCCCCCGGATAAAGTGGTTTTGTCGTCAAGTCAATCAAACGGGGACTTTAATTCAATAACAGAAATAGAGTTACCGTATAATGCGGTTGTTGTAGGCGATGAATGGTATGTTTTTCTTCCTACAAATGAAGAAGAAGTAAAAACGATTCAAAGTATTAACAGATACAAAAAAACGCTGCCTGAAATTGGCATTAGAATGAAAACAGGAATTATTGTCGATTTTAGGCAATGGGATGATTTGAGAAAAACAGAGGAAAAGGGAACTGTCCCCCTGTTTTACAGCCAGCATATAAAAAACGGGAGGGTTAATCACTTGCCGTCAGGAAAAGAATTTGATTGGGTTATTGACGAAAAGGCGGGCTTAATACAAGAAAACAAAGATTATGTTTTTTGCAAACGCTTTACTGCTAAGGAAGAAAGGCGGCGGCTGCAATGCGGTATTTATTTAGCGTCTGATTTTCCTCAATATGAGAAAATAGGAACGCAGAATAAAATTAATTTCATAGAACGAACAGATAAGAAGAAGCTAACTATAAATGAAATATACGGATTGTATGCCCTGCTCAATTCGACACTTTTTGATATGTATTACCGCATATTAAACGGCAGTACGCAGGTTAACAGCACAGAAATAAACAATATACCCGTGCCGCCACTATCCGATATTGACGAAATAGGAAAATGTCTGATTCAATCGGATGATTTGTCAACGAATACTTGTGATAAAATTCTTTCAGAGGTGTCATATGGATAAAATAACAGAGGCCAAAGATTTCTTATTAAAGATCGGAATGCCGGAACAGCAGCAAACAGATATTTCGGCTTACGCCCTCTTAACGTTGGCGCATTTAACGCCTAATTCCGAATGGCAAGCTGCTTCAAATGAATGGATTAGAATACATGATGTATTGGGATTCACAGCGGAACATTACGGAAAAGAATATGCTGAAAACACAAGGGAAACGATTAGAAAGAACTGTATGCACCAATTCCGCGACGGTGCGTTGATTGAGGACAACGGAAAGGCGACAAATAGCCCTAATTACAGGTATAGGCTAACGGAAGAAACCTTGTATGTTATTCAATCATACGGAACAGCAGATTTCGCAAAACGATTGAAAGCGTACCACGATAAATACGAAAAACTTGTTGATAAATATGCAAGTAAGAAACGTATGGAAATGATGCCTGTATATATTAACGGGCAGGCGATGAAATTTAGTCCCGGTAAGCATAACGAATTGCAGCGGGCTATAATTGAAGAATTCGCCCCGCGTTTTGCCCCGCATAGTGAATGCCTATATGTTGGCGACACAATAAAGAAAGATTTGGTCAAGGATGTTGACAAACTTTCTGCATTAGGCTTTGAAATAACATTGCACGATAAAATGCCGGATGTCGTATTTTATCGGGCAGACACTAATTGGGTTTATTTTGTTGAAGCAGTTACAAGTGTTGGGCCGATGAGTCCAAAAAGAATTCTTGAAATTCAGGAAATGACAAAGCACGTAACAGCAGGAAAAATATTTGTAACAGCATTTCCGGACATAGCGACATATAAAAAGTTCAGTTCTGAATTAGCTTGGGAAACAGAGGTTTGGTTATCCGATGCACCAGACCATATGATTCATTTAAACGGGGATAGATTTTTAGGCCCTCGATAAACATAGAGAAAGTTCAAGGACGAGCAAATCTCCCCCTGTTTTTCTCAGGAGGGGAAAACATACAATCTTATACACATCTTAATAAAATCCCGGCCTCCAAAGAGAAAACGCCCGGTCCGAACCTCACCGGACCGGGCGTATTGCGTATTATCCCGGCTTCTTCCTCCCGGGATACAAGATCATTTTCCGCCCCAAAAAGTTCCACAGGAACACCAGCAGGGCGCTCACCGGCTTGGCCAGGGGCACCGGCAGACCCAGGCGGTCGGCGAACCAGTGCATCAGCACCATGGTCAGGCCCAGGCCCACCAGGGAGATCACCAGGAACACCGCCACCTCCCCCGCCCCCTTCACCGTGGGGTCCACGGACTTGAAGGCGAAGAACTTGGTCAGCAGGAAGTTGCAGAAGATGCCCACGGCAAAGGACACTCCCGAGGCGGGCACCGTGGGGGCCCCTGCGGCGGTGAGGCCCAGCAGCAGGAGGTAGTCCACCAGGAAGGTGGAGCCCCCCACCATGGCGTAGCGGAAGAGCTGGACCACGCTGTTGCCCGTGCCCGCCTGGAACAGAGTGCGGACGTCCCCCGTCCGCAGGGCCCGCCAGAAGGCCAGGGCGTCGGCCTTCAGCTGGTCAGACCGGCTCACTGTGCCGCCTCCCGTTCCTTCTTCTGCTGGGCCAGGGCGATGTCCCGGGGGGCCTTCTCCAGCCGGTGGAACAGGCCCAGATCGTAGAAGATCTCCAGATGGACCTCCCCCCACTTCTCGCTGGGGTAGTTGCCCTGCATCCAGGTGTTCTCCTTCCGCAGGTCCCGGCTGAGGAAGTTCTCCACCTGGTCCATGGAGGAGAGATGGCCGTACTCATGGCAGATGAAGTTCTCCAGGCACTCCTCCAGGAAGGGGCCGAAGTCCGGGTCCGTGTCCAGCAGGTCGGCCACGCTGTCGTGGAGATAGAGGTCCGGGAAGGGAAAGGCGCTCTCCTGGGCGTAGCCGTGGTCCCGGGTCCAGTCGGGGCGGTCCGGGGCGGCGGTGCGGAGGGCGGCGTCGGCGTATCGTTTCATGGCAAGATGCCTCCTGTTGTCGGGTTGGGTTCCTTGGCTCTATTGTAATGCGTGGGGAACAAATCCGCAAGCCTTGAAAACCGAGGGGGTCAAAGCTCCGACGATTTGTTCGGCAGACAGTATTGTACCGGGTTTGCCGGGAAAATGCAACGGGTCAATACCCCAGGTCCTCCCGGACCAGCACCACCTGACAGTCCTGCACCCCGCCCAGCTTCCGCCACAGGACGGACAGGCCGTTGCAGATGCGCTGGGGGCTCTTGCAGTCGTAGCACCTGATCTCCTCCCCCTGGGCGCAGGGGGTCTTCCGGTTCAGCCGCCGGGCGTTGAGGGGGGAGGCCACGTTCCGGGCCCGCCAGAGGGCCTGTTCAAAGTCCGGGGCCACCTTGTTCTGACCCAGGATGTAGTACACCGCCTCCTTGGCGGAGGCAGCCGCCGAGATCCGGTTGCCCGTCCCGTCGATGTTGATGAGCTCCCCGGTCTCCGCCAGGGCGTTGGCGCTGGTGAGATACACCTGGGCGGCGGCGGCGGCGGCCAGGGTCTCCGGGCCGGGGGTCTTCCAGTGCCAGAAGCACTGGTTGTCCCCGGAAAGGCGGTCATAGAGCCCCAGCCTGTCCAGGGTCATGCTGCCGCCGAAGCCCACGGTCTTGCCGTGGATGGCGCCGGCCAGATAGTCGGCGGCCTGGGCGGCGGTGTCGAAGAGGCGGACGGTGAAGCCCCGGGCCTCCAGGTTTTTCACCAGGTTCTGTTCGTTCATGGGATTCGCTCCTTTCGGGGTCTGGGGTCGTGGGACCAGTATAGCAAAAAAACCGGCGGAGGGGAAGGGCCTGAGGCCGTCCGGCGCAAAAAAAGGGGGAAACCCGGCGGAGGGGATTGACCGCCGGGGAAGAAACCGGGTATAATCGGAACAGAATCGGCCCTGGGGCCGAAAAACCTGTATTCAGGAGGCGATCGACATGAAAAAAACCATGGCGTGGGCCCTGGCGCTGCTGCTGGCAGCCTCCCTGCTGTCCGGCTGCGGGACCTCCGGCAGCCAGGAGCCGGCGGAGAGCGGCCAGGAGGCCGACGGAGAGGTGGTGACCATCCAGGTCAACATCGTGGGCATGGGACAGCTGGCCGCGGCGGAGACAGGGGAGGAACTGGAGTTTGACGAGGAGTTCCCCGCCCAGTCCATCGTCCGGAACGTGGCCCCGGGCACCCAGCTGACGCTGGCGGCCAGGCCGGACGAGGGCTATAAGCTGGTGCGGTGGACCCTGGACGGCCAGGAGGTGAGCAGGGAGGAGCAGATCACCGTCACCGCCGAGGCCGACGGGGAGTACATCGCGGTCTTCGGCCCGGTGGGGACCTCCGACGAGCCGGTGGACCTGGAGGCGGCGGAGACCATGGGTGAGCTGATGGGCCTGCCGGACTACGGCACGGGCTTCAACGACACCCGCTTCGTCTACGTCTTCGAGCAGGACGGCAACTACTACCGGGCCTTTGCCGACCTGTCGCCGGAGTTGTCTCAGGCTCTGTTCGACCTGGACTTCTCCGACGAGGAGTATGAGGCAAAGCGGGCGGAGCTGGTGGCCTCCCTGCCCATTGCCGCCCTGGAGGACCTGACCGCCATGACCCCCACCCAGGAGGAGCTGGACCAGCTCATCGGCAAGACCGGCGGGGAGCTGGTGGACGAGGGCTGGACCGGCACCGGCTACAACCTGGACGAGGGGATCCTCTACATGGAATCCGGCCCCTTCGCCTACGAGGTGGCCTTTGAGGAGGCCATGCCCGACCGGGACGTGCTGGATGAGGACCAGGACCAGGCCATCCGGGACCTGACGGTGAAGTCGGTCACCTGCACCGGCCTGGGGGACGCCGCCAATCCGGAGGACACGCCGGAGTAACCATCTGCGGACAACAAAACAACAGCCGCTGGGGAACCCGTTCCCCGGCGGCTGTTTTGTGTGCGCGGCCCGGCTACCTGCAGCCTGTCTCCGCGGCTCCCATTGCCTTCCTGGCGTCCGCTGCTACGTCAGCCAGGGTGATGGACTTCATCTCGTCCTCCATGGCTCGCTGGACCGCCGCCAGATGGCGGTCGGCAGCTCGGTGGATATTCCGGCCAACGGGACAGGCCGGGTTCGGGTTCTCATGGAAATGGAACAGGCCCGTCTCATCCACGCAGTCCACGGCCCGGTAGATGTCGTAAAAGGTGATTTGGTCCAGGGGGCGGCCTAGCGCGATCCCGCTCTTTCCCTGGCTGATGGAGACGATCCCCGCCTCCTTGAGCTTCCCGATCACCGTGCGGATGATCACCGGGTTGACCCCGACGCTGCCGGCAAGGACCCTGCTTGTCACGGGAGCCCCGTCCTGAAGATAGTCGATGCAGGTGATAATGTGTACCGCGATGGTGAACCGGCTTGTGATTTGCATAGGATCCCTCCGTTCCGCACCTGTAATATAGCAGAGTACAGGCGCGGCGTCAAGGGCGCGACCGCTTACTTCCGAACCACAGAAATACGCTGGCGGATGTGGTCCCCTTTCTCAAGCTCGTCCACCATGGCGATGGCGTAATCGGCGTAGCTGATGATGCTCTCGCCTTTGCTGTTGAGGGTCAGCTCCTCCCCGGCCAGGATATAGCTTCCCGTGCGCTCGCCCTCTGCCTGGAAGTCCCCGGCGGGGCTGACAAAGGTCCATTTCACGTCGTCCCTCTTCCGAAGCTGCTCCAGTTCCTCACCCTGAGCGTTGGCCAGAGGCAGAAAGATCGCGGGGAAGTCAGGGCTGTCCTTGACCTGGGCGGTGTGCTCCGGGTTGACGTACAGACTCCCTGCGCCGCCGACGATCATCAGGCGGGCGTCTGTTCCACTGAGCAGGTCGCACAGGTGCTGAGAGGTCCTGACATGTCCGTCCAAGGTCTCCGGGGTCCAGGCACCAAAGGCGTCTACTACTGCATCGAAACCCTTCAGGTCCTCGGCGGTCAGGGCCATGATGTCCTTCTGCACGCACTGACCGGCGGCGGTCTGGTTTTCCCCGCGAACAAAGGCGGTGACGTCAAAGCCTCTGTCCAGGGCCTCTTTCACGATCAGTTTTCCTGCTTTTCCGTTTGCGGCGACAACTGCAAGTTTCATGATGAGATCCTCCTTGTGTTTGAATGTCTACCTGTAATAATGTTTCTTACAGGATGGACTATACCATAGTGGGAGCAACTTGTCAATATATTTATTACAAGAATCGGCAAAAAAGTTTGCCCCAAAGAAAAACCGGACGGCACAGGGCGGATGGAAGCCTGTGTCGTCCGGTTTGCTTGGCGGGGAAAATCGGTCTCACTCCGGCAGGGCGAACTTCCGGCTGTACTCGGCGAAGAGCCGGTCGAAGTCGTGGCCCCGGTGCTCCCGGAGGCTGGTGATGTACTGGTGGGTGTCGAAGGCGTCCGAGGCCAGCTCGATGATGGCCACGGCGATGTTGGAGCAGTGGTCGGCCACCCGCTCATAGTTGGTGAGCAGGTCGTTGAACACGAAGCCCTGGTCCAGCTTGCACACGCCCTTCTGGAGCCGGTCCACGTGGTGGAGCTTCATTTCGTCGCAGAGGTTGTCGATGACCTCCTCCAGGGGCTCCACGGCGTAGGCCAGCTCCAGGTCGTCGGACAGAAAGGCCTGAACGGCGTTGTGGACCACCTCCTGGACCGCCCCGTAGATGATCCGCAGCTCCTGGGCGGCGGCGGGGGAGAAGGAGATCTTCTTCTGGTGGATCTCCTGGGCGCACTCGGCGATGTTCATGGCGTGGTCGGATATGCGCTCCAAGTCGCTGAGGGTGTGGAGGAGCTTGGTCACGTCCCGGTTCTGCTCCTCGGTGAGCTCCCGGCCGGTGATCTTGATGAGGTAGCTGCCCAGCTTGTCCTCATACCGGTCCACCACGTCCTCCCGCTGCTCCACGAAGCGGAAGCCCTTGTCGGTGTAGTTTTCAATGAGCTGGCAGGCGTCCTCCAGGTTGGCCCGGGCCTCCATGGCCATGTTCCCGGCGGCCTCCCGGCTCTGCTGGATGGCCAGGGCGGGGTGCTCGATGAAGCGGACCTCCATCCGGGCAAAGTCCTCCTCCTCGGGGCCGTGGGGGTCCCTGTCGGGCAGCAGGCGGACCACCAGGGCCTCCAGCAGCTTGATGAAGGGGGTGAGGACCACCACGGTGGCCAGGCGGAAGACGGTGTTCAGCGCGGCGATGGTCACGGTGTTCATGGGGGTGTCCAGGAAGGGGAAGCCTCCCGCGGCGGCGTTGGCCAGGTAGAAGACCACGCCCCAGATCACCGCGCCGAACAGGTCGGCCAGCAGGTAGATCAGGGCGGTGCGCTTGGCGTTGATGCCGGCCCCCATGGCGGAGAGAAGCACCGGCATGGCGGCCCCCACGGCGATGCCCATGATGACGGGGAAGGCCACGGAGAAGGTGATGGCCCCGGTGGCGGACAGGGCCTGGAGGATACCCACGGTGGCCGAGGCGCTCTGGAGCACCGCGGTGAAGAGCAGGCCCACCAGGACCCCGATGAGGGGGTTGGAGAAGGTGGTCAGGGCGTTGAGGAAGGCGGGGGACTCCCGCAGGGGCTCCACGGCGGCGCTCATGGCCTGCATGCCGAACATCAGCACGGCGAAGCCCAGGAGGATGTTGCCCACGTGGAACTTGGTCTGGGACTTGGAGAACATCCGCAGGAGGATGCCGATGATGGAGATCACCCCGGAGAGGGTGGCGGTGGAGAGGAGGGAGACCCACCCGTCCCCGCCCTGGAGGGCGGAGAGGGAGACGATCCAGCCGGTGACGGAGGTGCCCAGGATGGCCCCCAGGATGATCCCGATGGCCTGGCGGACCTTCATCATCCCGGCGTTGACGAAGCCCACCACCATCACCGAGGTGGCGGAGGAGGACTGGATGACGGCGGTGACCCCGGTGCCCAGCAGGACCCCCTTCACAGGGGTGGAGGAGAGGCGGTAGAGGATGAGCTCCAGACGGCTGCCGGCCACCTGCTTCAGCCCGTCCCCCATGAGGGACATGCCGAAGAGGAAGAGGGCCACACCGCTGAGGAGCGCGATGACGTTGGCGATACCCATTTGTGTGTTCACTCCTTTTGTGAAACCTTTTTCTTAACATACTCGTACCAGGATATCATACTGTTTTTCCCCGGCGAAGGGAAGAGGACGGGGAAAAGTTCGTCGAGGTGAACAAAAAGAGGGTTTCTGGACGGAATTTGATTTGTGGGGTTTATCGATGGTATTTGGCTGATTTGTTGCGTAAAACACATTTTTTGGGCGGGTTTCTGGGTCCGGCAGGGCGGCGTAGCATCTGGCAGAACTGGCGGGACTACCGTTCAGGGCTCAACATACGTCGCTGGGCGGGTGGGTGCGTGCACACTTTCAGGGCTGAACTGCTATCTCTTCTTATTTGCATAGGGCCACGCCCTGCGGGTGTCCTCGCCGGACGGGCAGCCTCCCGGCTGGGGGTCCCCTTTTCTGGAAAAGGGGACGGAAAAGCACCAGGGGGTTTCCCCCTGGACCCCGCTTTATTTTGGCGCTTGTTTGACAGGTGATAACGGCTTTCGCTGCTGCCGTCCCTTGCGGCTTTCAGTGGTCGAACAGGCAAAGTCTCCGACGCGTATACGGGAGAGAGTATAAATCTTGGATTTTTTGGGGTGTTACCTGTAGTAGTCAATCGTTGCCGTTCCTCACGACCCATAGCCTTCCCCTTGAGGGGAAGGTGGCCGAGCGAAGCGAGGTCGGATGAGGTGGAAACGTTGCGTTACGTAGTATCTTTCGTTAAATGGGCGATCGTTCTTCTATACCGACCTTCATCAGCCCTTCACGCTCCCCCTCATCCGCAAAAATACAAGGTGGCTTCGCATTGATTGAATCAAACAGTCCCCCGGACTATTTGACCACTTCGGGCACCTTCCCCCCAGGGGGAAGGCAAAGGAGAAGACGAAACCTTTCATTCCTATTATGACCACCCCGCAAAATCCAATGCTTAAACCACCTCGCACCAAATGCGTCGGAGACTGGAAGGATTTGAACTACTGGAAGGCGAGAGGGACGGCGGGACCGAAAGCGGACAGAACCTGCCAGAGTGAGCGCTAAAAAATGGGGGTCCAGGGGGGAACCCCCTGGTGCTTTTCCGTCCCCTTTTCCAGAAAAGGGGACTCCCGGCCGGATAGGCCGCCCGTCCGGCGAGGACATCCGCAGGGCGTTGCCCTGATAAATGCGCAAGGATAGAAGTACAGCCCTTAAAGTGCATCCGCACCCACCCGCCCAGCGACGTGCGCCGAGCCCTTGGCGGTAGTTCTGTAGCTTCTACCCAATGCAGCACCGCCCTACCGAACATAGTTCAGCACTGGAACAGCCCTTACCGCGCGTCCGCACGCTCCGCCCGGCAACGTGAGCGGAATCCTTAGCGGTAGTTCTGTAGCTTCTACCCAATGCAACGCCGCCCTGCCGGACGTTGTGCAATACCGGCGCACCCTGAAAGCGTGCACACACCCCCGCATAGTCCGCCCCCCGGGCGCATACAGTGAAGCAAAACGACCACACGGAGGGCATCGCTATGGACACACTGACCACGCTCTATCAGGACATCGCCCAGCGCACCGACGGGGACATCTACCTCGGCGTGGTGGGCCCCGCCCGGACGGGCAAATCCACCTTCATCCAGCGGTTCATGGAGACCCTGGTGCTGCCGGGCATCCCCCAGGGGCCCCGCCGGGACCGGGCAAGGGATGAGCTGCCCCAGAGCGGCTCCGGCCGGACGGTGATGACCGCCGAGCCCAAGTTCGTCCCCGAGGAGGCCGTGGCCGTGGAGCTGCCCCAGGGAGGCAGCTGCGCCCTGCGGCTGGTGGACTGCGTGGGGTATCTGGTCCCCGGGGCCCAGGGCCAGACCGAGGACGACCTGCCCCGGATGGTCCGCACCCCCTGGTTCCCCCAGGAGATCCCCATGGCCGAGGCCGCGGAGATCGGCACCCGGAAGGTCATCGCCGAGCACGCCACCATCGGGGTGGTGGTCACCACCGACGGCACCGTCACCGACCTGCCCCGCCAGGCCTATGTGGAGGCCGAGGAGCGGGTGGTGGGGGAGCTGAAGGCCCTGGGCAAGCCCTTCCTGGTGCTGCTCAACTCCGCCCGGCCCGGGAGCCGGGAGGCCCAGGCCCTCCGGGAGGAGCTGGCGGAGCGGTACGACGTGCCCTGCGCGGCGGTGAGCTGCCCCGACCTGGACCGGCGGGAGATCATGGACCTGCTCTCCTCGGTGCTCTACGAGTTCCCCGTGGAGGAGCTGGACCTGTTCCTGCCCCCCTGGGTGGACGCCCTGGAGGCCGACCACCCCATCCGCCGGGAGCTCTTCCAGGCGGTGCGGGAGGCCATGGGGGGTCTGAAGCGGGTCCGGGACGTGAGCCGGGTGGTGGAGGAGATCGGGGCCTGCCCCCGGCTCTCCGCCGCGGCGGTCACCGCCATGGACCTGGGGTCCGGGGTGTGCCGGGCCCGGCTGGACCTGCCCCGGGGGCTGTTTTACGAGACCCTCTCCGGCCAGACCGGCTTCCACATCCCCGACGACGGGGCCCTGTTCCGGCTGCTGGCCGACCTGGGCCGGCGGCAGGGGGAGTACGACCGGGTGGCGGCGGCCCTGGAGGAGGTCCGGGCCACAGGCTACGGGGTGGTCCTCCCGGGCCCGGAGGAGCTGGAGCTGGCCCAGCCGGAGCTGCTGCGGCAGGGAGGCCGGTACGGGGTCCGCCTGCGGGCCACCGCCCCCAGCATCCACCTGGTCCGGGCGGACATCCAGGCGGAGGTGGCCCCCATCGTGGGGGGCGAGAAGCAGTCCGAGGAGATGCTGGCCTACCTGCTGGACCAGTTCCGGGAGGCGCCGGAGAAGATCTGGGAGTGGAACCTCTTCGGCCGGTCCTTCCAGGAGCTGGTGGGGGAGGACCTGTCCGGCAAGCTGCGCAACCTCCCGGAGGAGGCCCGGGGCAAGCTGCGGCTGACCTTGGAGAAGATCTTGAACGAGGGCTCCGGCGGGCTCATCTGCATTATCCTGTGAAAGAAATACGGCCTGCCGCAAAACAGATGGCGACCACGCAGTGGGTCGGCTGTTTTGCGGCAGGCCCGTTTTTCTTCGGCCCGGGGCGGGGGGCGTCTGTTTTACGGGGAAAGGAAGCCCTCCATGGGGCGGGAGAGGAACTTGTAGTACTGCCGGATAAAGCCCCCCACCAGAAAGGCGGCGATGAGGGTCCCCTCCCGGACCCCCTCCAGGCCGCCCAGAAACACCAGGCACAGGACCGCGGCCACGGCGCACATGGACACGTCCGTTTTGATCTTGACGTCGGCGTAGGGCCTCTTCGCCACCTGGGCGATGGCCTTGATGAAGGCGTCGCCGGAGAGCATCCCCACATCGCCGGTCAGCTCCAGGTACACCCCGAGGGCCAGAACGGCGCACCCCAGCGCCAGGACGCCCAGCTTGACGGGGTACAGGGTGGGGGCAAGGCCCCGGAGCAGGAGCATGGACAGGTCGGTGAGATACCCGTAGGCGAAGCCCAGGATCCCCTGGATGACCAGCTCCGAGGGCACGCAGCGCCGGCGGAGCAGCAGGATCTGCACCAGGATCTGGGCGAAGCAGAAGGCGATGAGCCAGTTGCCGAAGGACAGCCGGGGCAGGATCAGCGCCAGGGAATAGGGGATGCAGGTCACAGGGGAGGTGCCCAGGCCCGCCTTGGTGGTCAGGGCCACCCCGAAGGAGCAGACGAAGAGCCCCAGAAGAAACAGGGTGTACCTTCGGCCCAGGTGGGTCTTCTCCCCCAGAAAGCGCCGGATCGTCCGGTTCAACGCCATCGCCTCCCAAAAACAAAGAGTTATACTAGTCCCTGATTGAAAGCAGACCGCAAAGATTGTCTGGTTTTCGTCAGGGAGTAGTATGATATATCAACATACCCCACCCCCGGCGGAAGGGCAACCGCCAGAAAAAGCCCTGTGTCGGTTATGCGACACAGGGCGAAAACTGTCGGAAAACTCAGGCGGGGCCGATGGCGGAGAGGGGGAAGCGATCCCCGGCGTCCCAGGCGGCCAGATAGAGCGCCGCCATCCGCTCCGGAGAGGGGCGCTCCTTTTGGGACAGCCACCAGGCCACCACGGACAGCAGCCCGCCGGTGAACATCTGGCAGCGGACCATGACGGTGTCCGGCGGAAGGCCGGCGGCCTCGCCCACCTGCTCCGCCATGGCCCGGGTGAACTCCTCCTGGTAGATCTGCCGGACCTCGGCGTCCCGGCGGTCCAGGAGGATCAGGTGATAGCTGTCCCGGTGGCGCAGGAAGTGCTTGAAGATCCGCTGGACCGTCTGGTCCACCGTCCGGGCCTGGCTGCCTTCGGTCATCTCGCCGATGAGGATGGTCATCAGCTCCCGGATGACGAAGGTCAGGAGATGGTATTTGTCCTCAAAATGATGGTAAAAGGTGGACCGGTGGATGCCCGCCCGGGCGCAGATGTCCTTGACATGGATCTGGTCAAAGGTTTTCTTCCGCAGCATCTCGTTGAGGGTCTCCAGCAGCAGCCGCCGGGTCCGCCGGACCCGCAGGTCCTCCTGTCTGCTCTCCTCCATGGGCCATTCGCCTCCTTACACTGTTCTCCCGTCATCCCATGGGGCCCCACCGGGCCGCCGCCTTCAGCGGAGCCAGGTCCCGGCGGGAGTCCTTCCGTTGCCGGCCGGGCCCTCCCTTTCCTCCGCCAGACAGAACACCGAGCGGATCAGGGCCTTCCCCGCCGGGGTCTTTGCGATCTTATTCAGGAAATTGCTGATGTTCCTCTCGTCGTACCCGTTCTCCGACGCGTTGGCCAAATAGTCGGCCTCCACCAGGATCTGATAGTCCAGACCTTGGATGTTGGTGAAGGTGTGGTGGTGGCCCACCAGGTAGCTGATCCGCCGGATTTTCTCCGGGTCCACCCCGGCGTCGGTGAGGAAAGCCTCCGCCATGGGAGCCCCTTCCGCCCCCTGTCAAAACCGCTTGACTTCCCCGGGCCTCTCCACATATAATATGGATAATCAAGATTCTATTCCTATAGGAAAGGGGGAGCGCACGCAATGATCCTCACCACCGACATCGGCAACACCACCATGACCATCGGTCTGTTCACTCCCGAGGGGAAGCTGGAGTTCCGGGGCTCCCTGAAAACCGACCGGAACAAGACCCGGGACCAGATCGCCATCGACTTTCTGGACATGTTCCGGCTCAACGGCGGGGACATCCACCAGGTCACCGGGGCCATCGTCTCCAGCGTGGTGCCTCCCATGACCGCCGCCGCCGCCGGGGCCATCCGCCGCCTGGCCGGGGTCACCCCCATGATCCTGGGGCCCGGCCTGAAGACCGGCATGAACATCCTGGCGGAGATCCACAACCAGCTGGGCTCCGACATCGTGGCCTCCTCGGTGGCGGCCCTGCAAAAGTATCCCGCCCCCATCATCGTGGTGGACATGGGCACCGCCACCACCGTGTCCTACCTGGGCAAGAACACCTATGAGGGCTGCGTCATCATGCCCGGGGTGCGCATCGCCGTGGAGGCCCTGTCCGGCCGGGCGGCGGCCCTGCCCCACATCTCCATCGAGGATCCCCCCACCGTCATGGCCCGGAACACCATCGACTGTATGCAGGCCGGGGTGGTCTACGGCAACGCCGGCATGATCGACTCCATCATCGACCGGATGGAGGAGGCCGCCAAGCCCGCCGCCACCGTGGTGATGACCGGGGGCAACGCCGACGTGGTCCTCAAGCACTGCAGGCACAAGATCATCTACGACGAGAACCTCCTGCTGGACGGCCTCTTCTGCCTCTATCAGAAGAACCGGCGGAAGCGAAAGGAAGAGTAAACCGGGACAGCGCCCTGCGGCCAGGCGGCCGCGGGGCGCTTTGCGTTGCCGGGACAACAAACTGTGGCGAGGGTTTGAAAGTCGGCGGGAAAAAATGTTCAAATTTCCGAAAAAAACGGAAAAAGCTCTTGCAATCCTGCAAGTTTGACCATATAATACTGCATCGAATTAAAAACCTGTAAAACTGATTAGGAGGAACCCCTCGATGAAAGAACTCTCCAAGCTGGCCTCGGCGGTCCGGGCCTCTACCACCATCGCCATCGATACCAAATTCAAGGCCCTTCAGGCCCAGGGCAAGGACGTCATCGGGTTCGGTCTGGGCGAGCCTGATTTCCATACCCCGGAGCACATCAAGGAGGCCGGCATCCAGGCCATCCGGGACGACAAGACCAAATACACCCCCGCCAGCGGCACCCCGGTCCTGAAAAAGGCCATCTGCCAGCGGATGAAGGAGGACTGGGGCCTGGACTATGAGCCCGCCCAGATCACCGTCAACGCCGGGGCCAAGCACATCCTGTACGTGGCCCTGAAGACCCTGGTGGACCCCGGCGACGAGGTGATCCTCCCCGCCCCCTACTGGGTCAGCTACTATGAGCTGATCAAGATGGTGGGCGGCGTGCCCGTGGTGGTGGACACCACCGAGGAGAGCGGCTTTAAGATGTCCGCCCAGGACCTGAAGGCCGCCATCACCCCCAGGACCAAGGCCCTGATCTTCAACAACCCCTCCAACCCCACGGGCATGATGTACGACAAGGCCCAGCAGGAGGCCATCGCCAAGGTGTGCGTGGAGGCGGATATCTACGTCATCGCCGACGAGATCTACGGTAAGCTCACCTTCGACGGGAAGACCTTTACCTCCTTTGCCTCCCTGGGGGAGGAGGTAAAGGCCCGCACCATCCTGGTCAACGGCGTGTCCAAGACCTACGCCATGACCGGCTGGCGCATCGGCTTTGCCGCGGCGGACCAGAAGATCATCAAGGTCATGACCAACTACCTCAGCCACTGCATCTCCGGCACCAGCTCCATCTCCCAGGCCGCCGCCGTGGAGGCCTTTGCCGGGTCCCAGGGGGAGATCGAGATCATGCGGTCCACCTTTGAGGAGCGGCGGAACTACCTCTACGAGCGGATGAACAAAATTCCCGGGGTCCACGCCGTCCGGTCCGAGGCCACCTTCTATATGATGATGAGCATGGAGGACCTGGTGGGCAAGACCCTCTACGGGGTGGAGATCCACGACGCCGACGATTTCTCCGACGTGTTCCTGGACAAGGGCGGCGTGGCCGTGGTGCCCTGCACCGGCTTCGGAGCCCCTTACTTCACCCGGTGGTCCTTCGCCGTGTCCATGGACACCATCAAGGAGGGCCTGGACCGGCTGGAGAAGTTCCTGGCCGGGGCGGGGATCGAATAATCCGGCAGAAAACAAAACAAACGCTGTGGGGAGCCCCTCCCCACGGCGTTTTTTTGTTTTTTTCCTGTTTTGGGCTTCCCTTTTCCCCTCCGCTGTGGTATCCTTCCTCTCGACTGGTTTCCACACCCGGTCCAACCGGCGGGGCGCTGTCCCTTCGCCGCTGTGCGGTTCCCATCCGGAGATGGCCTCCGGAGCCGCACTCTAAATACCAAAATGGAGGATACCTGACCATGCAAAACCTGTCCAAAACCCAACTGCTGGTCCTCAACGGCGTCATCGCCGGGACCTACGCCGCCCTGACCCTGGCGGCCTCCGCCCTGAACCTGGCCTACGGGCCCGTCCAGTTCCGGTTCTCCGAGGCCCTCACCGTGCTGCCCTTCCTGTTCCCCGGCACCTGGCCCGGCCTGTTCGTGGGCTGCCTGGTGGCCAATCTTCTCAGCCCCTACGGGCTCATCGACATCGTGGTGGGCTCCGCCGCCACCCTGCTGGCCGCCCTGTGGACCGCCAAAGTGCGGAACAAGTGGGCCGCCCCCTTCCCCCCGGTGCTGTGCAACGCCGTGCTGGTGGGGGGGATGATCGCTTGGTATGAGGTGGGCTTCACCGCCCGGTTCCCCGGCGTCTTCGCCGCCAACGCCCTGTGGGTGGGGCTGGGAGAGGCCCTGGTGTGCTATATCCTGGGGATGCTCCTTCTCCGGGAGATGCCCAAGGTCCGCTCTCTCCGCAAGTATATGACCCCCCGGGTCCTGGGCGGAGCGGAAGCGGCCTGATCCCATGGAAAGAACGACCCTGCGTCAGATCGGCGCGGGGTCGTTTTTTGTGGGGAGAGGAGCCCCGGAGAGGGGAAAAACCCGGATTCCTACGGTAAATTTTGGATATGGCCCTTGCGGAATCCCGGGGTTTGTGTATACTTGATAATTGGAGAGTGAAATTGCTTTTGCGGAACGAAGCGCGCGGCCCACAGAGGACCCACGGCAGGGGACCACGGACTCCGGCCCGTGCTGCGAACACGGCAAGAGAGGAAGAATGACCATGGGAACCGGGAAACAGAGCGGACTGGGCAGAAATGCGTGGTTGATTGCGGCCATCGGCGGCATCACCGTATTGCTGGTCCTGGTGCTGACCACCCTGTGGACGGGACAGAGCGCCCAGCGCAGCACGGAGCATGCCGTCCATGCCATCAGCAACTTCTACCTGCAGGAGCTGGCGGGCCGCCGGGAGCAGGTGGTAGCCTCCAATCTGCAGACCAATGTCGGGAGAATGTCCGACGCCATTGACCTGCTGGACCAGGACGACCTGTCCGATCTGGAGCATCTCCAGGCCTTCCAGGCCAGGATAAAAAAGCTCTTTACCGTGGAGAAGTTCGCCTTTGTGGATGCGGATGGCCTGATCTATACCTCCCTGGGTACCCTGAAAAACATCGGCGACTACGACTTTGACTACAACACCATCTCCGCCCCGGAGGTTTCCATCAAGAACCTGGAAAGCAAGGACAAAAAGGTGGTCATCGCCATGCCGGTGGATCACATCCCCTTTCAGGGGGAGACGCTGGTGGCCTGTTTCATGGAGATCGATATGGACGTTCTCCTCGGCGGCCTGTCCCTCCAGTCCGACGCCAACGGCACCACCTTCTGCAACCTGTACTACAAGGACGGCCGGTCTCTGACCAATGTGGTGCTGGGCGGACTCTCCAGCGACATAAACCTGCTGGACACGCTGCAGCAGGCTGATTTTGCGGAAAACACCTCCTTCGATCAGATCGCCGGGGACTTCGCCTCCACCCGGGAGGGCGTCGTCACCTTTACCTACAACGGCATCGACGAAACCCTCTACTATGTTCCCGTGGAGGGGACGGACTGGATGCTGACCTATCTGATTCGGGAGAGCGAGATCAGCCAGCAGGTCGCCGCGATGACCCAGGGCATCCTCACCCGCAGCCTGTTCCAGAGCCTGCTGGTTGCCCTCATGATGTTTGGCGTGTTTGCGGTCTTTGCCCTGTATACCCGGAAAACCAACCGGATCATGCTGGAAAAGGAGACCGAGGAGGCGGCCAGCCGGGCCAAGCAGCAGGAGCTGGAGGAGCGGCTGAAGCTCCAGGACCGGCTGCTGGAGCAGGAGCGGCAGAACGAGTCCCTGACCATGATGCACGATATGCTGGATTCCGGCCCCTGGTTCGTAGACTTTGACGAGCAGGGGCGGATTACCGGCGTCACCTGGTCGGACACCTTCCGCAGCAAGCTGGGCTTCACCGGCCCGGAGGACTTCCCGGACCGGCTGGAATCCTGGTCCGACCGGCTCCATGAGGAGGACAGGGACCGGGTGCTGAAGGCCTTCCGGGACGCCATCGACGACTATTCCGGCCGGACGATCTACGACGTGGAGTACCGCCTGAAGACCCGGGACCGGGGCTGGCGCTGGTTCCACGCCATGGGCCAGCTGACCCGCCGGGACGACGGCAGCCCCGTCACCTACATCGGCATCTTTACGGATGTCACCGATCGGAAGGAGATGGAGCAGACCCTGGACCGGCAGCAGGAGGCTCTGAAGACCGCCCTGGCCCTGGCCCAAGAGGCCAACGCCGCCAAGACCGCTTTTCTCTCCACCATGAGCCACGAGATCCGCACCCCCATGAACGCCATCATCGGCCTGGACAGCATCGCCCTGAAGGACCCCGACCTGCCGGACCAAACCCGGGAGCATCTGGAGAAGATCGGCGGCAGCGCCAAGCACCTGCTGGGGATCATCAACGACATCCTGGACATGAGCCGCATCGAGTCCGGCCGCATGACCCTGAAGAACGAGGAGTTCTCCTTCCGGGAGATGCTGGAGCAGATCAACACCATGGTGGCCGGCCAGTGCCAGGAAAAGGGCCTGACCTACCACTGCCGCATCGACGGCAAAGTCAACGACTACTACATCGGCGACGACATGAAGCTCAAGCAGGTCCTCATCAACATCCTGGGCAACGCCGTGAAGTTCACCCCCCAGGGGGGCACCGTCACCTTCACCGTGGAGCCCGGGGCGGTCTTTGAGGACAAGGCCACCATGCGCTTTGTGATGGCGGACACCGGCATCGGCATGGACAAGGCCTTCCTGCCCAGGATCTTCGACGCTTTCTCCCAGGAGGACGAGGGCAAGGCCAACAAGTACGGCTCCACCGGCCTGGGCATGGCCATCACCAAGAACATCGTGGAGATGATGAACGGCAGGGTCGACGTGGAGAGCGAGAAGGGGGTGGGCTCCACCTTCACCGTCACCGTCACCCTGCGGACCTCCGACAAGCAGGCCCAGGTCGGCAGCGATGAGGTGCGCCCCCAGGACCTGCGGGTCCTGGTCATCGACGACGACCCGGTGGCCTGCGAGCACGCCAAGCTGGTGCTGGAGGAGGTGGGCATCGCCTCCGACTCCTGCCTCAGCGGGAAGGAGGGCCTGGAGCTTCTCCGGCTGGCCCACGCCCGGCGGGAGCCCTACAACCTGCTTCTGGTGGACCTGAAGATGCCGGAGCAGAACGGGGTGGAGGTCACCCGGCAGATCCGGGAGCTGTACAGCCAGGAGTCCACCATCATCATCCTGACGGCCTACAGCTGGGACGACGTGATGGAGGAGGCCCTGGAGGCCGGGGTGGACAGCTTCATGGCCAAGCCCCTCTTCGCCTCCGGGGTGCTGGACGAGTTCCGGCAGGTCATCAAGCGCAAGCGGGCCGCCCAGACGGAGCGCCGCAAGGCGGAGCTGGCCGGGAAGCGCATCCTCCTGGCCGAGGACATGGTCATCAACGCCGAGATCATGATGGAGCTGCTGACCATGCGGGACATGGAGGTGGACCACGCCGAGAACGGCCAGATCGTGGTGGATATGTTCGCCAGGAGCCCCGAGAACTACTACGCCGCCGTCCTGATGGACGTGCGGATGCCCGTGATGACCGGCCTGGAGGCCACCGAGGCCATCCGGGCCCTGGACCGGCCCGACGCCAGGACCGTCCCCATCATCGCCATGACCGCCAACGCCTTCGACGAGGACGTGCAGCGGTCTCTCCAGGCGGGGATGAACGCCCACCTGTCCAAGCCGGTGGAGCCGGAGCATCTGTTTGAGACCCTGGAGATTTTGATCCAGGACTGAGGGGGCCGCGCCTGACCCCGGCGGGTCAAACAGGCGGACGCCTTTCCTGGCACGGGGCGCGGGCCGCCCTCCCCGGAGGGGTTTTATCAGGATCAGGGACCGGCATATCCCCTTGGCGGAGATATGCCGGTCCTCATGTATGAGGAAAAGGAGCTGCAGGAGAGCCATGAGCCGGATGAAATCAAAATCCATGGAGATCGCCGCGTCGCCGGAGAGCCTGGGAAGGGCAAGGGCCTTTCTGGAGGAGAGACTGAACCGGAGAAATCTCAGCAGGGAGATCCGGGGGGAAACCCTGCTGGTGTTTGAGGCCCTGTTCCGGAATCTGCTCCGGCAGGGCTTCGGGGCGGACACGGTGGTCACCATCAGGACCAGAAGCAGCTTTGGCGAGCTGGACATCAACCTTGGCTTTGAGGGCAAGCCCTTTGTGGCCATCCTGGAGGAGGCCGGGGCGGTCACAGAGGAGGACAGGATCCTGCGGGAATACGAGGATACGTTCGATTACAGCTATCAGCAGGGATATAATCTGATCCATATCGTGGTGAAGAGAAGCTTTCAAAACACCCTGCTTATCAGCCTTGCCTCCATCCTCATGGCCATCCTGGTCTATCTCCCCATCAGCGCCTGGGTCAGTCTGGAGGATCAGATCACCCTGGGGGAAGAGGTGGTTTTTCCCCTGGTCAAGCTGTTCTCCAACGCGATGCTGATGATCGGCGCGCCGGTGACCTTTTTCTCGCTGCTGAAAAATCTCACGGATATCTACATCCTGTCGGAAAAGAACGCGGTGGGAAGAAAGCTGCAGGTCAAGACGCTGATCACCTCGGTGATCACGGTGATCCTGGCCATTCTGGCCGGACTGATCATCGCGGCCATCCTGACCTCCCAGCTGGGGGAGATCGCCGGGTCCGGGGGACTGGAAACGGCCCCGTCCCTGGGGGAGCTCATCGAATCCCTGGTGCCCTCCAGCATCTTTGTCCCCTTTGAGACCATCATGCCCTTCCCGCTGATCTTTGTGGCACTCATCGTCACCTACGCTTTTTGCTCCGTGGGGAAATACTTTGACAAGATGAAAGGGGCGGTGGAGGCCTGCTATACGCTGTTTTCCAGAATGCTCCACGCCGTCATGTTCGCCTTTCCCTTCTTTTGCTTTCTGGCGCTGCTCTATCCGCTGCTGGGAAGCGGGATCAGCTTCCTGCTGCTGATCCTGTACGTGATCGGCCTGTCCGCGGCCAGTCTGGTGATCCTGGCGGCCTTTTACCTGGTCAGGCTTCTGATCGGCGGCGTGAAGCTGAAGCCCTTTTTCAAGCACCTTCCGGCCCTGATGAAGGAAAACTACAAGATCGGCTCGGTCATCGACGCGGTTCCCTTCAACATCCGATACTGCGTGAAGCACTACGGCATGGACCGGGAGAGGATCACCGACAAATTTACCATTCTGGCCCAGATCAATCTGGACGGGAACTGCTATCTCATCATGCTGATGGGGATGCTGTTTGTCTTTATGATGGTAAGCAGCGCCTCCTGGTTCCACATCGTGGTCATTGGGATCATGGTTGTGTTTCTCTCCCTGGGCGCGCCCAATCAGCCCGGGTCCATCCTCATCGGCACGCTGATCGTCGCCCTGTTTCTGAAGGCGGACGTGCTCATTCCCACGGCGGTTTATCTGGAGGTGTTTTTCGGCGCGATCCAGAATCTGATCAACGTGACAGGCGATCTGGTCACCGTCGCCATTGAAGAAAAGCACGTGTGGAAGAAAGGGTAACCGCGCCCTGTCGATCCAGCCGGATCTATGCTGTGTGATTTGTATCCGTTGGTCCGCAAGGGGATTGGAGGAATGAGGATGAGAGGAATCATTTACGGGGTTGGCGTTGGCCCCGGCGACCCGGAGCTCATCACCCTGAAAGCCGTTCGCCTGATCCGGGAGAGCCCGGTGATCGCCTTTCCGGGGAAGAGCGCCCGGGATTCATTGGCCTGTCAGATCGCGAGCGCTGTCGTCCCTGACCTGGAGCGCAAGGAGCTTGTCCCCATCGATATGCCCATGAGGAGGGACCCTTCAACCCTGGCCGCCGCCCATCAGGCCGGCGCCGACAGGTTGAAGCATTACGCAGACCGGGGATCGAATGTTGCATATCTGACCTTGGGAGATCCCTCGATCTATTGCTCCTTCCGGTATCTTCAGGACATTTTGGAGGCCGATGGATACCCGGTTGAGCTGGTCAGCGGGGTCCCGTCGTTCTGCGCGGGAGCGGCAAGGCTCCGTATGCCGTTGGCCATGGGAGAGGAAGCGCTGCATATTATTCCCGGCGCGGCCCTTTCACCCGGGATGGTTCTTCAGTCAGGCAGCTATGTCTTTATGAAGCCGGGGAACCATTTGGAGCGGATCCGGGCGCTCCTCCGGAACAGCGGGAGAACGGTCGGCATGGTGGAGAACTGCGGATTGCATTCTGAGCGTTGCTATACGCAGGGGTCCGAACTGCCGCAGCAGGCAGGGTACTTTTCCATCGTCATCGCAAAATAAGTGCGCCCATGCTGCCGGCGCCGGTCAAACCGGAGGAAGGGATCCCCGCGCGCGGCCATTGTGCGGGAATGCCGTAAAAGTGCCGGGTCCGCGCGGATTTCATCAACGAGCCATCCCGATCCCTTACCTGCCATGAGATCCCGTCAAAGATTTTCGGGCATGAAAAAACCTCGGAAATATCGTATTTCCGAGGTTTTTTGCGTGTTTGTTTGTTTCGATCAGCGCTTGCTGAACTGAGGAGCCCGACGGGCGGCCTTCAGGCCGTACTTCTTTCTCTCCTTCATTCTGGGGTCGCGGGTGAGGAAGCCGGCGGCCTTCAGAGCGGGGCGATACTCGGGGTTCATCTCCAGCAGGGCCCGGGCGATGCCGTGACGGATGGCGCCGGCCTGGCCGGTGACGCCGCCGCCGGACACGGTGGTCTCGATGTCCACCTTGCCCAGGGTCTCGGTGGTGGCCAGAGGCTGACGGACGATGAGCTTCAGGGTCTCCAGACCGAAGTAGTCATCGATGTCGCGGCCGTTGATCTTGATGGAGCCGGTGCCGTTGGGGAAGAGGTGGACCCGGGCCACGGAGGACTTCCGGCGGCCGGTGCCGTAGTGGTAAGGCTTCTTGCTCTTATACATGTTCGTTCCTCCTTATTCGGCGGCCCACAGCTCGGGCTTCTGGGCGGCGTGGACGTGATCGGGACCGCGGAAGATCTTCAGCCGGGTCAGGGAATCCTTGGTGATGATGTTCCGGGGCAGCATGCCGCGGACGGCCAGACGCATGGCCAGCTCGGGGCGCTCGGCCATCAGCTTGCGGTACTTGGTCTCCTTGAGGCCGCCCACATAGCCGGAGTGGGTGCGATAGAACTTCTGGTCCAGCTTCTTGCCGGTGAGCACGGCCTTCTCGGCGTTGACGATGATGACGTAATCGCCGCAGTCAACGTGGGGGGTGTACTCGGGCTTGTGCTTGCCCTTGAGCAGGGTAGCGGCCACAGTAGCGGTCTTGCCAAGGGGCTTGCCGGCGGCGTCAAGGATGTACCACTTGCGCTCGACGTTGCCCTTGTTGGCCATGAAAGTGGTGGACATAAGGCATTTCCTCCAAAATTTTTTGCCGGCGGGACCGCGTCATTCTTCCGGCGCGCCTTCGCGGGGTGCGCAGAAGAATGAGGCAGTGCCGCCTGGTTTTCTTATGGACGGACCCTTGCATCCGGCGGTTTTCCCTGTATAATAGAAAAAAACCCGGAAGGGCCGTTTTTTCAGCGACGCTCATTATAGTACAGCGGCGGGGGGTTGTCAACGCTTTTTTTCGATTTTTCAATTTACCTCGGGGAAATCTCTCGTTTTCTCTGATTTCCTCCTGAAAGCTCTTGAAATCTCGACTTCGATTTTTGTTTTTATTCCCAAGGGAGGGACGCGAATGCAGAAGATCCTCAGCCTCCTCCGCCGGTGCGTGGAGGACTACGACATGATCCGGCCCGGGGACCGGGTGGCGGTGGGGGTGTCCGGGGGGAAGGACTCCCTGACCCTGCTGGCGGCCATGGCCCGGCTGGCGAAATTCTATCCCAAGCCCTTCACCGTGGAGGCCTTCACCATCGACCTGGGAATGGAGGGGATGGACTTCTCCCCGGTGGCCGATTTCTGCCGGGACCTGGAGGTGCCTTACCATCTCATCCCCACGGAGATCGGGAAGGTCCTCTTCGAGACCCGGCAGGAGAAGAACCCCTGCGCCCTGTGCGCCAAGATGCGCCGGGGGCGGCTCCATCAGGCCATGCTGGAGGCGGGCATCACCAAGATCGCCCTGGGCCACCACTACGACGACGCGGTGGAGACCTTTTTCCTCTCCCTGTTCTACGAGAACCGCCTGTCCTGCTTCCACCCGGTGACCTGGCTGGACCGGATGGGGGTGACCCAGATCCGGCCCCTGCTGTACGTCAGCGAGGGGATGATCCGGGACGGGGCGGCAAGGCTGGCCCTGCCGGTGGTGCGCAACACCTGTCCCGCCGACGGCTACACCAAGCGCCAGGAGGTGAAGGAGCTGGTGGCGGAGCTGGGGAAGCGGTACCCGGGACTGAAGCAGTCGGTGTTCCAGGCCATGCAGCGGCAGCCTCTGCCCGGGTGGGAGACCGCCCGGGACCTGAGGCGGCGTCCGCCCACGGAGTGACCGGTCCGGGTCCCCGGCGGGGTGCGGCTGGATACAGTATCTTGATTTTGTTTAAGGAGGCGTTTTGATGCGGATCGACTTCAATCAGATGGAGGAAAAGACCATCCCCGGAATGAACGGGGGGACGGGGGAGATGACGGTGCGGATGTTTTTCGACGGACGGGCGGCCTGCCCGGCCGGGGCACCCCTTTTCCGGAAAAGGGGTGGGAAAAGCGCCAGGGGCTCTGCAAAAATACAAGGTGCTTCGCTTGGATTTGACCGAAGTGTCCCCCGAACACTTCGACCCTGGACCCCGGTTTTTATGGGCGCTCGCTTTGGTAGGTTTCGTCTGCTTTCGGCAGCGTTTACTCCCTTTTTCCAGTGTTTATAATACTTCAAGTCTCCAACGCATTTGGCGTGAGGTGGTATAAGCATTGGATTTTGTGGG